>ERZ778020.282-NODE-282-length-132867-cov-37.560205_pt1 | contig 132867 bp, 132 predicted proteins | sample MGYA00375750_ERZ778020 | MGnify/ENA primary metagenome ERZ778020 (study PRJEB29350, sample SAMN05389818) | bioreactor metagenome | isolation source: Ammonium sulfate bioreactor | place: South Africa: University of Cape Town | collected 2014-03-17 ...
CCAGAACCGCCGCATCACCAACGTGGTGATGATGGGCATGGGCGAGCCGCTGGCCAATTTCGAGAACGTGCTGAAGGCGATGAAGCTGATGCGCGACGACCTGGGCTTCGGCCTGGCATCGAAGCGCGTCACGCTGTCCACCGCCGGCCTGGTGCCGCTGATCGACCAGCTGTCCGACGCCATCGACGTATCGCTGGCGGTGTCGCTGCACGCGGCCAACGACGAGCTGCGCACCGAGCTGATGCCGATCAACAAGCGCTACCCGATCGCCGAGCTGCTGGCCGCCTGCCAGCGCTGGGTCGCGCGCAAGCCGCGCACCTCGATCACCTTCGAATACACCTTGATGAAGGGCGTCAACGATCAGCCCGAGCACGCCCGCCAGCTGATCAAGCTGATGCGCAAGTTGCCCACCTGCAAGGTCAACCTGATCCCGTTCAATCCCTTTCCGGGCACGCAGTTCGCGCGATCGGACGCGGCTGCAATCCATGATTTCCAGAGTCAGCTGCTCAATGCCGGCGTGCTGACCATGCTGCGCCGGACCCGCGGCGACGACATCGACGCGGCCTGCGGCCAGCTGGCGGGGCAGGTTGCCGACCGCACCCGCCGCAGCGCCGAACTTCGCAAGCGGCAGAACCAGGGGGCTTCGCATGCGCTTTGACCGGTGGTTGATTCCGTGCCTGTTGTTCGCGCTGGCCGGTTGCGTCACCACGCACACCAATACCGGCGCACTGGGCAAGCCGCTGCCGCAGGAAACCAAGGCCGAGCAGGCCAAGGAAGCGGCACGCATCCACACCGAGCTGGGCCAGCATTACCTCACCATCGGCGACATGCAGACGGCGCTGGCCAAGGTGCAGATGGCGCTGAAGTTCGACCCGAACTACGCGCCGGCGCATACGGTCATCGCCTTCATCTATGCGCGCATCGGCAACGTGGCCGAGGCGGAGAAGCATTACCGCAAGGCGGTGGAGCTTGAGCCGACCAAGGGCGCGTGGAACAACAACCTCGGCCAGTTCCTGTGCTCGCGCGGCGACTATGTCGAGGGCGAGACCTATTTCCGCAAGGCCGTGGCCGATCCGTTCTATGCCACGCCTTCCGAAGCGCTCGCCAATGCCGGCGTCTGCCAGATCATGGCGGGCGACAAGACCAGGGCCGAAGCGGATTTTCGTGACGCCATCGCGCGAAATCCGCAGAATGGCGAGGCACTCTTCCAGCTCGCAAACCTTCTTTACCAGGGGAAAGATGCGTTTCGCGCAAGGGCATTCCTGCAGCGCTTCGATGCGCTGGGCAAGCCGACTGCCGCCGCGCTGAAACTGGGGTACGACATCGAATCAAGCATGGGCAACCCGGAGGGGGCCCGCAATTATCTCAAGCGACTGCGCAGCCAGTTCCCGGACTCGGAACAGGCGCACGCCCTTGACTCCATCGACAACCCATGATGTCCATGCAGCAGTCTCCCATGTTCGAACACGCGCCTGAAGGCACCCATTCTTCCCTCGCCAGCGGGGCAGGGCTGGGAGCGACCGCCGGTGAATCGGCCCAGCCGAGTTTCGGCAGCCGGTTGCGCGCGGCGCGCGAGGCGCGCGGACTCGATCTCGAGGCCTGCGCCAACGCGCTGCGGTTGCCGGTGCGGGTGTTGCGCAAGCTGGAACTGGATCAGTACGACGGCACCGACTCCAAGGTCTACCTGGGCAGCTACATCGCCAAATACGGGCGCCATCTGGGCATCAACGAGGCCTCCATCCAGCTCGAAGTCGACCGCATCCGCCAGGTCGATACGCCACTGGTGACCAGTGGCGGCATCTCGCATTCGCGCTTCCTGTTCGATCGCTATGCCACCGCCGCCACCTACGTCGTGCTGACGCTGGTGATCGCCGTGCCGACGCTCTGGTTCGGCGTGAAAAGCACGCTGGATCGGGACATCACGCATCTTGCCCCGCTGGACGCCGCCCCGGTGGCGCAGCAGGAGCAGCCCGTCACCGGCACCTCGGCGACGGTCGCCGCCGATCACGCCGGCCAGCCGGCCGCGCCGGTGCAGGCCCCGGTCACCGACGCGGCCGCGGAGCAACCGTTGCTGGCCTCGATGGCGCCCTTCCCGAGCCTCGCCAGCGATACCCGTCCGGCGGTGCCGGCGCCGCCGGCAGCGGCGGTCGCCGCCGGCAGCGGTGGCCATCAGCTGGAGTTGACGCTCAGCGCGCCGAGCTGGGTCGAGGTGACCCGTGCCGACGGCACGCGTCTCGAATACGGTTTGCTGCCGGCGGGCAGCCACACCGTTTACCGCAGCGACCAGCCGCTGAACGTGAGCATCGGCAACGTCGGCGGCGCCCAGGTCGCGATCGACGGGCAGGCAGTGGGGATGGACGATTTCCGTCGCGCCAACGTCGCACATTTCCGCGTGCAAATGCAGGACGGCAAGGCCTCCGCTACCGCTCTCTGATCGGCACCGCCGCCTCTGCCGGCTCCTCAATTCGGTTATGCTTGCGCACTGCCCGCCTGCGACCAGGCGGGTGTGATCCACCCATTACCTGTGTTTACGCGCTGGACTGCGCCAAGCGGTGCGCGGCCTATTGAACGGTGATTGCATGGCATTTGAAGAGTACGACAAGTACGAACAGAGCGAGTTGGTACAGAAGTGGTTGCGCGAGAACGGCGTTTCGATCGTTGTCGGCGTTCTCATCGGACTGGTCGGCATCTTCGGATGGCAGCAATGGCGCAACCACCAGGCCCGCAACGAGAGCGCGGCCTCGCAGCTGTACCAGCAGGCCAAGGTGGCGCAGTTGTCGGGCAAGCCGGAGGTGGCCGACCAACTGATCGGGCAGTTGATGAAGGATTACGCCAAATCGCCGTATGCACTGTTCGCGGTCAGCGACCGCGCCCGCCAGCAAGTGCAGGACAAGCAACTGGACAAGGCGCAGGCCTCGCTGGAGTGGGCCGAGAGCCACACCACCGAAGAGCCGCTGAAGTCGCTGACCCTGGTGCGGATCGCGCGGGTCGAACTGGCGCGCGGCCAGGCCCAGGCCTCGCTGGCCACGCTCGACCGCGTGCCGGCCGGCAGCTTCCAGGGCATGGTGCAGGAACTCCGCGGCGACGCGCTGGTCAAGCTTGGACGCACGGATGACGCACGCAAGGCCTACCAGGCGGCCATGTCGGCAATGAGCGAGGACGCCCCGCAACGCGGCGCCTTGCAGATGAAACTCGATGACCTGGCCGTGGCCGGGAAGCAGGGTGCATGAAAGTTCACATGATCAAACGCGCCATGCTGGTTTCGCTGGTGTCGCTGCTGACGCTCGCCGGCTGCCACTCCTTCAAGAAGGAGAACGTGCAGCCGCCGACGCCGCTGGCCAAGGATTTCAAGCCGACGGTGCAGGTGACGCGGCTGTGGCGCGAACGGGTGGGCGACGGCGCGGGCGACAGCGGCGTGCGGCTGCGCCCGACCGTGGTCGACGGCGTGCTCTACGCAGACAGTACCGACGGCAAGCTGGCCGCCTTCGACGCGGCCACCGGCAAGACCCTGTGGTCGAAGAGTTCGCGCACGCACGGCTGGTTCGGCTGGGGCGACAAGAAGCGCAAGGACGCCCAGTATGCCGGCGGTCCGGCGGTGGGCGGCGACCTGCTCGCGGTGGGCACGCTGGACGGCCACGTCTACGGCGTCAACGCAAAGGACGGCAGCCCGCGCTGGGAAGCCGAACTCAATACCCAGGTGCTGGCCTCGCCGGTGATCGTCGGCAACCAGGTCATCGTGCGCGGCAGCAACGGTCGGGTTTATTCCCTTGATGCGGCCACCGGCGAACGCCAGTGGGTGAACGATCAGGGCAACGTTCCGCTGCTGAGCGTGCGCGGCAACGGCGGCTTGCTGGTCGCCAACGGCGTGGTGTTCTTCGGCAGCGACGACGGCCTGCTGGTCGCCTTGCGCCAGGACAACGGCAGCAAGCTGTGGGAGCAGCGCCTGGCCAGCGGCGAGGGCCGCACCGAGATCGACCGCCTGAACGATGCCGACGGCGCGATCCTGCTCGACGGCAGCACCCTCTACGGCACCGCCTACCACGGCAACGTGGTGGCCATCGACGGCCCCAGTGGCCGCCCGCTGTGGTCGCATCCGTTCTCCAGTTACACCTCGCTGGCGGCGAAGTACAACGCCATCTTCGGCGTCGACGACCAGTCGCGCGTGTGGGCCTTCGACAAGTCCGGCGGTGCCGACATGTGGAAGAACGACGCGCTCCGCTACCGCTGGCTGACCGGGCCGGCGGTACAGGGCAACTACGTGGTGGTCGGCGATGCCGAGGGCTACGTGCACTGGCTTCAGACCGGCGACGGCGCGTTGGCCGCGCGCGAACGGCTTTCCAAGAAGGCGATTCGCGCGCAGCCGCTGGTGGTGGGCGATGTCGTGTACGTCCAGGACGTGAAGGGCCACATCGGCGCCTACCGCCTGTCCTCGCCCTGATCGCGGGACGAAGTTTCCATGCTGCCCGTCGTCGCCCTGGTCGGTCGCCCCAATGTCGGCAAATCGACCTTGTTCAACGTGCTCACGCGCAGCCGCGACGCACTGGTGGCCGACATGCCCGGCGTCACCCGCGATCGCCACTACGGCGCCTGCCATCTGGGTGAACGCCCGTTTCTCGCGGTAGACACCGGCGGCCTGTCGGGTGTCGAGGAGACCATGGACGTGCTCACCGCGCGGCAGGTGCGTCTGGCGATCGAGGAGGCCCAGGTGCTGGTCTTCGTGGTCGATGCGCGCGACGGCCTGCTGCCGCAGGATCACGTGATCCTGGGCGAGTTGCGCCGCAGCGGCAAGCCGATCATCGCTGCCGTGAACAAGACCGACGGCCTGGACGAACAGGCCGCGCTGGCGGAATTCGCCGCCTTCGGCATGGCCACCACCTTGCCGATTTCCGCTGCGCACGGTCGCGGCACCGACGAGCTGATCCGCGCCGTGCTGCCGCTGTTGCCGCCGGACGAGGACGCCGCGGACGAGCCGGCCAGCGAGGACGGCAGCATCCGCGTGGCGATCGTCGGTCGCCCGAACGCCGGCAAGTCCACGCTGATCAACCGCCTGCTGGGCGAAGAGCGGCTGATCGTCTCCGACGTCGCCGGCACCACGCGCGACCCGATCCGCGTGGCGCTGGAGCGCGACGGCAAGCGCTACACCCTGATCGACACCGCCGGCATCCGGCGCAAGGCGCGGGTCGAGGAGGCGGTGGAGAAGTTCAGCGTGATCAAGACGCTGCAGTCGATCGCCGCCGCCCAGGTGGTGGTGATGATGGTCGACGCGCGCGAGAACCTGGCCGACCAGGACCTTACCCTGATCGGCTACGCCATCGACGAGGGCAGGGCGCTGGTGATCGCGCTCAACAAGTGGGATGGCCTGGACGCCTACCAGCGCGAGGAGTGCCTGCGCGCGCTGGATCGCCGGCTGGTGTTCGTCGACTGGGCCAGGCGCGTGCACATTTCCGCGCTGCACGGTTCCGGGCTGCGCGAGCTGATGCGCGCGGTGGTGCGCGCGCACGCGTCGGCAACCAGGGAGCTGAGCTCCTCCGATCTGACCCGCACGCTGGAAAAGGCCTACGAGAGCTACCAGCCGCCGCTGGTCAACGGCCACGCGCCGAAGCTGCGCTTCGCGCATCCGGGCGGCACCAATCCGCCCACCATCGTGATCCACGGCACGCGCACCAAGCACATCGCGCCGGCCTACCAGCGCTACCTGGAAAACTTCTTCCGCAAGCGCTACAAGCTCGAAGGCACGCCGATCCGCATCGCCTTCCGCGAGGGCGAAAACCCCTACGCCGGGCGCAAAAAGGTGTTGACCAAGGAACAACAGCACAAGGCGCGGCGTCGGCTCAGCGAACTGATCAAGCGCACGCGCTGATTGCCGGCGCTCGGGTGAGATCCGACCGCAGCAGCCCGTACACCGCTGCATCCCGCGGTTGCCCTTCCACCAGCAAGCGCTGGCGCGCGATCGACTCGAGTCGCGCGCCGATGCGCAGCGCCGTGGCGCGGCTGGCCGCGTTGTCCGGCAGCGCCACGATCTCGATGCGGATCAGTCCCAACTGCTCGAACCCGAAGCGGGCGACCCGCTGCGCCGCCATCGTCGCCAGCCCACGCCGCTGGCGGCTCTGACGCACCCAGTAACCGAGATTGGCGCGGCGGTGGATCGGCTCGAACTGGTTGAGTCCCACGCCGCCCAGCAGCGAGTCGTCGCCCGCGCTGCGCACCGCGAAGGCGAAGTGGTTGCCGGCCTGCCAGCCGGCCCGGCAATGCGCGATCCATGCCTCGGCGGCATCGCGGCCGTAGTCCGCGCGACACCACGGCAGCCAGCGCCCGACGCTGTCCACGGATTCGCGCACGGCATCCACCAGGGCGCCGGCGTCGACGTCGTGCCACGGGCGCAACCGCACGTGCGCGTCGCCCAGCTCGATCGTGTATTGCGGGTCGTGTTCCATCGGCCTGCCTGGTTGCCGGCGCACTGCCGTTTGTGTGCATGTCGTCCAGCCCGGATAATGCATCCTTTACGGCCAGGGATCAGCATGAGCGCGCGCATACTCGACGGCAAACGCATCGCCCGGGAACTGCTGGAACAGCTGCGCCTGCGCGTGGCCGAACGCGTCGGCCGGGGGCTGCCCGCGCCGGGGCTGGCCGTGGTGCTGGTCGGCAGTGACGCGGCCTCGGCCGTTTACGTGCGCAACAAGCGCAAGGCCTGCCACCAGGTGGGCTTCCGTTCGTTCGACCACGATCTTCCGGCCGAGATCACGCAGGCCGAGTTGTTCGCGCTGATCGACCGCCTCAATGCCGACCCGCAAGTTCACGGCATCCTGGTGCAATCGCCGCTGCCGGAGCACATCGACGAGGACGCGCTGGTCGACCGCATCGACCCCGACAAGGACGTGGACGGATTCCAGGCGGTCAACGTGGGGCGACTGGCGCTGCGCCGGTTCGGCCTGCGGCCGTGCACCCCGCGCGGCGTGATGACCCTGCTCGGCCATACCGACCGGCCGGTGCGCGGGCAGCATGCGGTCGTGGTGGGCGTGTCCAACCACGTCGGTCGGCCCCTGGTACTGGAACTGATGATCGCCGGCTGCACCACCACCTCGTGCCATCGCTTCACGCGGGATCTGGAAAGCTTCGTGCGCCAGGCCGACATCGTGATCGTGGCGGTCGGCAAGCCCGGGCTGGTGCGAGGTGACTGGATCAAGCCCGGCGCGGTGGTGATCGACGTCGGCATCAACCGGCTGGAAGACGGTCGGCTGGTCGGCGACGTGGAGTTCGACCCGGCCGCCGAGCGCGCCAGCTGGATCACGCCGGTGCCGGGCGGGGTGGGGCCGATGACCGTCGCCACCTTGATGGAGAACACGCTGGATGCGGCCGAGGCGCAAGCTGTCCGCGGCAGCGTCGGCCAGGTCGTTCGCTCAGGGGCAATGGCCGGCGCCGTGCGCGTCGAGTGAACAGGGGGTAGCGACCGCCTGGCCGCTTGCCGCATGGTCGGTCTGGATCGTCGTGTGGCTGATCGCGAAGCGGTCGCGCAGCAGGGTTTCCAGTTCGCGGCGCACGTCGTGGCAATCGACATCGGGTTCGACGAAAACGTGTGCCGACAGCGCCGGCATGCCCGAGGTCACTTCCCATACATGCAGGTCGTCCACCCGCGTGACCGCGGGCAGGGCGTGCATGGCCCGGGCGATCGTGTCCGGTTCCAGTCCGCGCGGCGCCGCCTCCAGGAAAACCCTGCCGGCATCGCGCACCAGGCCGACGCCGGCCTTGAGCATCAGCGCCGCCACCACCAGCGCCGCCAGCGAGTCGAACCGGCTCCACCCCGTCCACCACACCAGCACGCCGGCCACTGCCGTGGCGATGAACGCATAAAGATCGGTGAGGACGTGCTGGTAGCTGCCCTCGATGTTGAGGCTTTCCCGATTGGCCTTGTGCATCGCCCACACCGCCAGCAGGTTCACGCCGATGCCGGCCACCGCCACCACGGTGACCAGCAGGCCGTGCACGGCGGGCGGATGGATCAGTCGGCGCACGGCCTCGACCACGAACCACACCGACAGCAGCAGCAAGGTGACGCCGTTGGCTTGCGCGCTGAGAATCTCCACGCGCTTGAGCCCGAAGGTGTAGCTGCCGCTCGCCGGTCGGCTGGCCAGCCGCATCGCCACCAGCGCCAGGGCGATCGCGGCGACGTCGGTCAGCATGTGGCCGGCGTCGGAGATCAGCGCCAGCGATCGGGCAAGGATGCCGACCACCACCTCGACGATCATGAACCCCAGCAGCAACAGCAGCGCGACCGTCAGATAACGCCGGTCGGCATCGCGCGCCACCCCGTGGGCATGCGCATGGCCGGCCGCGTGGGCATGGTCGTTTCCCTGCGCATGATCGCGAGGATGATCGTGGTCGTGAGCGTGAGAGGAATGGGCGTGCACGGCGGCTCCTGCGAAGGTGGCCACGATACATGTCGGACGCGGTGCTATGTCATCACATCGACGGCGCGCCGCGCGGGTCCGGTGCTGGCGAGGGCAGTGAAGGAAACGTATAATTCCCTCTTTGCAGCGGGACATTTCGCATGCGCATCCTCGCCGAGGCCCTGACCTACGACGACGTCTATCTGGTTCCGGGCCATTCCGTCGTCCTGCCGCGCGACGTGAACACCTCGACGCGCTTCACCCGCGGCCTGCGCCTGAACATCCCGATCGTTTCCGCCGCGATGGATACCGTCACCGAGGCACGCCTGGCCATCACCATGGCGCAGAACGGCGGCATCGGCATCATCCACAAGAACATGACCGCCGAGCAGCAGGCCGCCGAAGTGCGGCTAGTGAAGAAGTTCGAGGCCGGCGTGATCCGCAGCCCGATCACCGTCGGACCGGAAACCTCGATCCGCGAAGTGCTGCGGCTCACCCACGCGCACAACATCTCCGGCGTGCCGGTGGTCGAGGGCAATCGGCTGGTCGGCATCGTCACCAGTCGCGACATGCGTTTCGAGCGCAAGCCGGACGATCCGGTGCGCAACATCATGACCCGCCAGGACAAGCTGGTCACGGTCAAGGAAGGCACCAGCCAGGACGAGGTGATGCTGTTGCTGCACAAGCACCGCATCGAGAAGGTACTGGTGGTCAACGACGACTTCCAGTTGCGCGGCCTGATCACCGTGAAGGACATCCAGAAGGCGCGCGACAACCCGCACGCCGCGAAGGACAGCCACGAGGCGCTGCTGGTCGGCGCGGCCGTCGGCGTGAGCGGCGACACCGAGCAACGCGTGGCGGCCCTGGTCGATGCCGGCGTCGACGTGCTGGTGGTGGACACCGCGCACGGCCATTCGCAGGGCGTGATCGACCGGGTGGCCTGGGTCAAGAAGCACTATCCGCAGGTCCAGGTGGTCGCCGGCAACATCGTCACCGGCGAGGCGGCGCGGGCGCTGCTCGACGTGGGCGTGGACGCGGTCAAGGTCGGCGTGGGCCCCGGCTCGATCTGCACCACCCGCGTGGTGGCCGGCGTCGGCGTGCCGCAGATCACCGCGATCGACCTGGTCGCCACCGCGCTGAAGGACGAGATCCCGCTGATCGCCGACGGCGGCATCCGCTATTCCGGCGACATCCCCAAGGCACTGGCGGCCGGCGCCTCCAGCGTGATGCTGGGTTCGATGTTCGCCGGTACCGAGGAATCCCCGGGCGAGGTGGAACTGTTCCAGGGCCGCTCGTACAAGAGCTACCGCGGCATGGGTTCGATCGGCGCGATGCAGCTCGGTTCCAAGGACCGCTACTTCCAGGACGAGGCCGACGCCGACAAGCTCGTGCCCGAAGGCATCGAGGGCCGCGTGCCGTACCGCGGGCCGCTGCGCAACATCATCCATCAGCTGATCGGCGGTTTGCGCGCCTCGATGGGTTACCTCGGCGCGGCCACCATCGAGGACGTGCGCAGCAAGGCACAGTTCGTCAAGGTCACTTCCGCCGGCGTCACCGAAGCGCACCCGCACGACATCCAGATCACCAAGGAAGCGCCGAATTACCGACTCAATTCGTGACGAGTCCGGGCCTTCCAGTACTTCGCGGCGTCCTTCCTGCATCCGGGGAAGGGCGCCGCGGTCGTTTTTGTACTTTTCAAGAGTCTGAAAGATGCAAAGCATCCACTCCGACAAGATCCTGATCCTCGATTTCGGTGCGCAGTACACGCAGCTGATCGCCCGCCGCGTGCGCGAGCTGGGCGTGTACTGCGAGATCTGGGCCTGGGACCACGACCCGGCCGAGATCGCCGCCTTCGGCGCGAAGGGCATCATCCTGTCCGGCGGGCCGGAATCGACCACGCTGCCGGGCGCGCCGAAGGCACCGCAACCGGTGTTCGATGCGGGCGTGCCGATCCTCGGCATCTGTTACGGCATGCAGACCCTGGCTGCGCAGCTGGGTGGCGCCACCGAGGCGGCCGACCAGCGGGAATTCGGCCACGCCCAGGTGGATATCGCCGCTTCCAGCCGCCTGTTTGAAGGCCTTACCGACCACATCGACGCACACCGGCTGGACGTGTGGATGAGCCACGGCGACCACGTCTCGCGCGCACCGGCGGGTTTCGTCGTCACCGGCAGCACCGACCGCATCCCGGTGGCGGTGATGGAGAACCACGACAAGCGCTGGTACGGCGTGCAGTTCCATCCGGAGGTGACCCATACGAAGCAGGGCGCTTCGCTGCTCAAGCGCTTCATCACCGAGATCTGCGGCTGCGCCACGCTGTGGACGCCGGCCAACATCATCGAGGACCAGATCGCCCGCGTGCGCGAGCAGGTCGGCGACGACCACGTGCTGCTGGGTCTCTCCGGCGGCGTGGATTCCTCGGTGGTGGCCGCGCTGCTGCACAAGGCGATCGGCGAGCGGCTCACCTGCGTGTTCGTCGATACCGGCCTGCTGCGCTGGAAAGAGGGCGACCAGGTGATGGCCACCATGGCGCAGCACATGGGCGTCAAGGTGATCCGCGTCGACGCGGCGGAGCGCTACTTCGACGCGCTCGCCGGCGTGGCCGACCCGGAAGCCAAGCGCAAGATCATCGGCGGCCTGTTCGTGGAGATCTTCGACGAGGAGGCGGGCAGGATCACCGCCGACGGCAGCAAGGTGAAGTGGCTGGCGCAGGGCACGATCTACCCCGACGTGATCGAGTCGGCCGGCAGCAAGACCGGCAAGGCGCACGTCATCAAGAGCCACCACAACGTCGGCGGCCTGCCCGAGCACATGAAGCTCAAGCTGGTCGAACCGCTGCGCGAGCTGTTCAAGGACGAAGTGCGCCGCATCGGCGTGGAGCTCGGCTTGCCGCGCGCGATGGTCTACCGCCACCCGTTCCCCGGTCCGGGCCTGGGCGTGCGCATCCTCGGCGAGGTGAGGCGTGAATATGCCGAGCTGCTGGCCCAGGCCGACGCCATCTTCATCGACGAGCTGCGCAAGGCCGATCTGTATGACAAGACCAGTCAGGCGTTCGCGGTGTTCCTGCCGGTCAAGTCCGTCGGCGTGGTCGGCGACGCCCGCGCCTACGAATGGGTGATCGCGCTGCGCGCGGTAGAAACCATCGACTTCATGACCGCCCATTGGGCGCACCTGCCTTATGACTTCCTTGGCAGGGTTTCAAATAGAATAATCAATGAGTTACGTGGTGTTTCTCGCGTTGTTTATGACATTAGCGGCAAGCCGCCAGCCACGATCGAGTGGGAATAATGCAATCAACGGCTTGCGTGCAACAGCAAAGGCCGGCCAAGTGCCGGTCTTTTCTAAGATAAGTTCGGCAACGTATTGAAATGAAGAGCGAAAGTGCGGAAACCTCCAGTGATTTCTCAGCCGACGACATGCGCCACATGCGGCGCGCGTTGCAGCTGGCCGCGCACGCCCGCGATGCCGAGAACGAGGTGCCGGTGGGCGCGGTACTGGTGCTGAACGGCGAGGTCATCGGCGTGGGCTGGAACCGCAACATCACTCTGCACGACCCGACCGCCCATGCCGAAGTCATGGCGATGCGCGCCGCCGGCGAGCAGCTTGCCAACCATCGGCTGTCCGGCGCCACGCTGTACGTGACGCTGGAGCCGTGCTCGATGTGCGCGATGGCGCTGATCCATGCGCGCATCGGCCGCGTGGTCTACGCCGCGGCCGATCCCAAGACCGGCGCCGCCGGCAGCGTGTTCGACACCCTGATCGACGCACGCCACAACCATCGCATCGAGGTGGCCGGCGGGTTGCTGGCGGACGAGTCGGCTCGCATGCTGCGCGAGTTCTTTCGCGCTCGCCGCTGAGGCGGGATCCTCGCCGCCGCCTTCGATCGCCGGTTCGGTGGGTGCGGGTTTCCGCCACGGCAGCGGCATCGCGGCCGAGCAGGCGCATCCGCAAACCCCAATGGCGCAATGAAATCCAGCGCCATGCGGCCGGCCCAGGGGCCGGAGGTCGGACGGTGCGGCGAGCCACTGAGCACGACTCCGCGCTGCCGCAGCCACGCTGCAGGTATCTGCCGGGCAAGATCCGCTTCAACACGTGCCTCTGATTCCTTTTTGCTGACGGACTACCGGATCGGAGCCTGTCTACGTGCTGACCGCAGCTGTCGGCGCGCAGATTCATTGCGCCGGCACGCCGGCGACATGATCCTGATCAAGCGGCGCCTGCCGCAAACGGCGATGCTCGCGGCAACCGCCGCTGCAGGAAGAGGCCGATGCGCGCTGTCTACACAGGCATCCCCCGGGTACGCCGCCCGGATGCCCATCGCCAGCTCATCCTGGCGCTGCGACTGTCGCCGGGAGTCCCGCGTGTCCAGCGCGCCCTTGCCTGACCCGCCGTTCACCGGCGAGCGACTGCGCCCGCACCGCATCGGCATCGATACCGGCGGCGAACACGCGGTCTATCTCCCGCAGGGCTCACCCGCCTGCCATGGCGAGGGCTTCGGCCCGCACTCGCGCCTGCAGCTGAGCCTGGGCGACCGCCGGCTGATGGCGACGCTGGCGATCGTGCAGGGCAACGGGCTGGCGCCCGATCAGATCGGCCTGTGCGAATCGGCCTGGGCGAGCCTGCAGCCGGCGGCGGACGACCACGTGACGCTGGCCCACCCCCCCAGCGTCGAATCGCTCTCGAGCGTCCGCGCGAAACTTTACGGGGGCACGCTGGCCGAGGGCGAACTGCGCGCCATCGTTGCGGACATCGCGGCGCAGCGCTACTCGAACATCGAGATGGCGGCTTTCATCGCCGGCTGCAGCGGCGACCACCTCGTCCTGGACGAAGTGGTCGCCCTGACGGGCGCCATGGTGGACTCCGGCACCAGGCTGCGCTGGCCAAATCCGGTGGTGGTGGACAAGCACTGTGTCGGAGGACTGCCGGGCAATCGCACCACGCCGATCGTGGTCGCCATCGTCACGGCACTGGGGCTGGTCATGCCCAAGACCTCGTCGCGGGCGATCACCTCGCCGGCGGGCACGGCCGACACCATGGCGGTGCTCACGCTGGTGGAGCTGGACGTCGGGCGCATGCGGCGGACCGTGGAGCGCACCGGCGGCTGTCTGGTATGGGGCGGGGCGATCAACCTGGCGCCGGTGGACGACACGCTGATCCGCATCGAGCGCGCGCTGGACATCGACAGCCCCGGGCAACTGGTGGCGTCGATCCTCTCCAAGAAGATCGCCGCCGGCTCGACCCATGTGGTGATCGACATGCCGGTAGGCCCCACCGCCAAAGTGCGTGAGGCCCGCCACGCGCGGATGCTGGAGCGGATGCTGCATGCGGTGGCCGGCCGCTTCGGCCTGGGTTTGACGGTGCTGCGCACCGACGGGCTGCAACCGGTCGGGCGTGGCGTGGGGCCGGCGCTGGAAGCGCACGACGTGCTTGCCGTGCTGCAGAACCTGCCGGCGCAGCCGCGAGATCTGCGCGAACGTGCGCTGGCGCTGGCGGCCGTGGTGCTTGACGCGGCCGGCCGCTCGGCGAACGGGTCGGCACTGGCAGCGGCGCGCGACTGCCTGGATTCGGGGCGGGCCTGGCGCCAGTTCCAGGCCATCTGCGAGGCCCAGGGCGGCCTGCGCCGTCCGGGCGTCGCGTTGCACCGGTATCCGGTGGTGGCCTCGCGCGAGGGCCGGGTCGAGGCCGTCGACAATCGTCGTCTCGCGCAGGCGGCCAAGCTCGCTGGCGCCCCGGCCGCTCCGCTCGCCGGTCTGGCTGTCGAGGTGCGCGTGGGCGACACGGTGGCCCGCGGCCAACCGCTGTTCACCCTGCACGCGCAAAGTCCGGGCGAGCTGGCCTACGCGCTGGAGTACGTCGCGCGCCACCCGGCCATCGTCTCGCTGGGCACGGCTTCCGCGGAGGTCGACACATGAACCTCCTGTATGCACTGCCCGGCAACGCGGTCTTCGCCAGGGCGCTTTGCCGGCATGCAGGCTGGCGGCGCGGCGAGCTGGAACTGCACCGCTTTCCCGATGGCGAATCGCTGCTGCGGCTGCTCACGCCGCCACGCGGGAACGTGGCATTGCTGTGCTCGTTGCACCGGCCCGACGCCAAGCTGTTTCCGTTGCTGGCCGCGGCGGCCACGGCACGCGAGCTCGGCGCGACCCGGCTCGGACTGGTGGCGCCGTACCTGGGCTACATGCGCCAGGACCGGCGCTTCCGCTCCGGCGAGGCGGTCTCGGCGCGGGTGATGGGCGAGCTGCTCGGCAAGGTCTTCGACTGGGTACTCACCGTCGATCCGCACCTGCACCGCATCCACGACCTGGGGGAAGTGTTCGACTGCCGCACCGCCGTGGTCGCGGCGGCGCCGGACCTGGCCGCGTGGATCCGCGCCAACGTGCGCGTGCCGCTGCTGGTCGGTCCGGACGGCGAAAGCGCGCAATGGGTGAAGATGGTGGCTGCCTCGCTCGACGCGCCGTGCGTGGTCGCGCGCAAGCTTCGACGCGGCGACCGCGAGGTCAGCGTGCGGCTGCCTTCGCTGACGCGCTGGCGCGGACATACGCCGGTGCTGCTGGACGACATCGTCGCCTCGGGCCGCACGCTGATCGACACGGCGCGGGGGGTGCGCGGGCAGCTCGGGCAGGTGGCGCTGGTCGCGGTGGCGGTGCACGGGCTGCTCGCGCGCCAGTCGCGCGATGCCTTGCGCGGCGCCGGCATCACCCGGCTGGTGACCACCAATACCGTGCCGGGCGAGCTGGCCGCCATCGACGTCAGCGCGCGCCTGGCCGAGGCGCTGCGTGCGACGGGCGGTGAGGGTGGTTGACGCGACATCGGCGTGTCGGCCATTCGCGCCACGATCGGCCGCGAGTTGACCGGCATCAAGTCCGGGCGCCGCCGCCGGCCTAGCCTGAATGCACCTGTGCCGGATCTGGCTGGAGAAAACCCATGAGCGTCGCGAAAGTCGTCGAGATCATTGCCGAGTCGCCCGACAGCGTCGAGGACGCCGTCCGGAGAGGGTTGGAGAAGGCCGCCTGCACGCTGGACGGGATCAAGGGCGCCTGGCTGAGCGAAACCACGGTCGTCACTGGCCCCGACGGCAAGATCACGGCCTGGCGCGTGTGCATGCGCGTCAGCTTCGTGCTGAGCTGACTACCGCTCGACCTCGCTCTCCGCACCACCGCATCGGCCCGGCGGGCGCCGCGCGCGGGAGCTTGCGCTAGGGCTGGATGCGGCCATCCACGATGTGGATGCGCCGGTCTGCCTGGGCGGCGAAGTCCGCATCGTGCGTCACCACGGCCACGGCGCGGCCCTGCTCGTGCGCCAGCGCCAGCACGGTGCGCTGCACGTTGCGGCTGGCGACGCTGTCCAGGTTGCCGGTCGGCTCGTCGGCCAGCACCAGCATCGGATCGTTGGCCAGCGCACGGGCGATCGCCACGCGCTGGCTCTGGCCGCCGGAAAGCTGGCGCGGCCGCTTGTCGCACTGGTCTTCCAGGCCCAGCCCGCCGAGCAGTGCGCACGCCCGCGCGCGGATGGTCGTTTCGTCGTGGATGCCCAGCCGTCGCATCGGCAGCATCACGTTCTCGCAGGCGCTGAACTCGGGCAGCAGGAAGTGCGACTGGAACACGAAGCCGATCATGCGCAGGCGCGCTCCCGAGCGTTCGGCCTCGCCGTAGCCGGCGGTGTCGGCGCCGCGCAGCCAGACCCGCCCCGCCGTGGGCAGATCGAGCAGGCCCATCAGGTAGAGCAGGGAGGACTTGCCCGAGCCGGAAGGCCCGCTGATCGCCACGCACTCGCCGCCGTCGATGCGCAGGCTGGCGTCGTCCACCAGGGTCACCGGCACCTCGCCCTGCAGCCGGCGGGTCACGTGTTCCAGGCGGATCACCTCGGCCGTCACGTGCCGCCCCGCAGTACGTCGACCGGCTCCACCTTGGCGGCGCGCCGCGCGGGCAGGTACGCGGCGGTCATCGCCGCCAGCATCGCCACGCCGGCGGCCAGGGCAAACTGGAACGCGCTCCAGTCGATCACCAGGTAGTTGACGTCGGTGCTGCCGGGAACGCGGAAATGGATGCGCATCAAGCCGGCCATCAGCCCGCAGCCCAGGCCGACCCCGAACACGTTGCCGATCGCGCCGATCAGTGCGCCCTGCGCCAGGAACATGCGCTCGATGTCGCGCGCCTCGAAGCCCATCGCGCGCAGGATCGCGATGTCGCGCTGCTTCTCCAGCACCACGGTGGAGATCACGTTGTAGATGCCGAACGCCGCCACCAGCAGCACCGCGCCGACCACCGCGTACATGATGACGCTGCGGATCGCCAGGGCGCTCATCAGGTCTTCCGAGCGCTCCTGCCAGGACACGGTCTTGTAGCGCACGCGCTGCTCGATGCGCGCCGCTTCGGCGCGCGCGGCGTCGGGATCGGCCAGCTTGATGACGATGGTGTTGATGCGGTTGGGCCGGTTCAGCAGGGATTGCACGCGCTTCAGCGCGACGAAGGCCTGGCCCGCGTCGATGTCGGAGCGGCCGGTATGGAACAGGCCGATGATCTTGAACGTGCGCAATTGGCCGGCGGTGCTGGCGACGTTGAGGTTGTTGCCCATCGACAGGCTCATCAGCCGTGCCAGCTCGTCGCCGATGACGATGCCGCTGGGGTTGACCTCCAGCTCGTCCAGCGAGCCGCGCACCATGTAGCGGCGGATCGTCGAGACGCGGGCATACTCGCTGGCCACGATGCCGTTGAGGCCGATGGCGCGGTCCTTGCCCGCGAAGCTCGCCAGCGCCTGGCCGCTGAGCACGGCCGATGCCTGCAGTCCCGGCGTGCGGCGCAGGTAGTCGAGGATCTGCGGGTAGCCTCGGATGCCGCGCGTCTCGGTCTGCGGCACCACGTGGTGCAGTTCGATCGCCGCTTCGGGAAACGACTGCGCCACCGGCTGCAGCGTCGGGTTGCGGTAGTCGTCCTCGATGGTGATGTGCGGCGCGTTGTCGACCAGCCGCCGGATGATGTCCAGCTCGGAGCCGCGCATCATGGCCGAGATCGACAGGAAGAACGACACGCCCAACACCACGCCCAGCAGCGAGACGATGCTCTGGCGGCGGCGCGCCAGCAGGTGGCGGGCGGCGATGTCGACCAGCAGCCGGATCATGGCGGCGCTCCGTCGGCGCTCACGCGCACTTTCGCGCCCTCGTGCATCCCCTCGGCTGGCGCGGCGACCACGGCCTCGCCCTCGGACAGCCCGGCGGTGACCTCCACCTGCCGCTCGCCGCGGATGCCGGTGACCACCCGGCGCGACTGCAGCCGACCTGCGTGCACCACCCACACGCGGTCGCCGTCGATGGCGCCATCGGGCACCAGCAGGGCGTCGTCGCGGCGGCGCACGACGATGTTGACCTCGGCCGTCATGCCCACGCGCAGCGGCGTGCCTGCGTCGATCGCGATGCGCACGCGGTAGCTGCGCGCGGTCGGGTCGCCCTTGGGCGTGATGCTGCGCACGCGACCCTGGAACACCTGGCCGGGGAAGGCGTCGGCGCGGATCAGCACCGGTTGCCCGGGCGTCACCCGCGCGATGTCTTCCTCGTCGACGTCGGCGGTGACGCGCGGCGGCGAGTCGACGGCGAGCCAGAACACCGCGTCGCCCGCCCTCACCAGCTGGCCGATCTCGCCGTCGCGGCGGATCACCGTGCCCGCCGTGGGCGCCCGCAGCCGCGCGTAGTCGAGTTCGGCCGCGGCGCGGTTGGCGGCCGAGCGCGCCGACAGCCAGTCGGCACGGCCCTGGTCGTACTGCGCCCGCGCGATCACGCCGCGCGGCAGCAGCGCGGCGTAGCGGTCGTAGCCGGCGCGCGCCAGCGCCTCCTGCGAGCGCAACTGCGCCAGGTTGCTGGCCAGGTCGGTATCCTCCAGCCGCGCCAGCTGCTGGCCGGCGCGCACGCGGCCGCCTTCATCTGCGTCCAGCTCCACCAGTCGCGCGGTGATGCGCGCGGCGATCGGCAACATGATGGAGGGCTCCGCCGTACCGGTGGCGTAGACCGCCTCGATCGCCTGCCCGCGATGCGCGTGCACGATGGCCACGCGCGGCGGCAGCATCTGCCATACCACCCATCCGGCGAGGCCGAGCGCCAGCAGCATGCCCGCGAGCCACGCCGGGAGGGGACGCCGTCGGGCCGGACGCGACGGCGGAATGCCGATGGCGGAAGCCGGCGGTTTGGCGGGAGAGGCATCGGCTGGCATGCGGCAGGCTCCGGACGGTGGCGGGGCCGTCCAGGAACGCCGGACCGTTCGCTGCCAAGCGTAGGCCACCGCGGCGGGGCGGCTTTGACGCACGTCAACCCAGCCCGTCGGTGCAACGCAGGCGGGCTTGGCGTCGATCAATCCGCGCGCGGACGGCGTGGCGTGGCGTCCGGTCCACTCCCCGCCGGACGCTGGCCCGCGGGACCCCAGGCCGCCTGCAATTCAGCTGAGCAGGCGCCATGCCGGTTCGCCAAGACCGTGCCGCGCAGTGAGCATCCGCGCCGCCACCCGCTGAGGCTCGTCCGGCAGGCTGGTCGCCAGCAGCGGATAGGCGATGGGCGTATCCATCCAGGGCTGCAGTGCGGCGCGCATCGCGATCTGCGCGAACCACGACTGGTGCTCCAGCGTGTCGGGCCAGTGGTCGGGACCGCTCCCACCGCCACGCAGCACGTTCAGCGCATAGCCGGAGGAGCGCACCGGGCGCTGCGCGTCTGCTGCAATGATCAAATGGGCATGGTCCTCGCCGAGCAGGGGATCCGCGGCATCGGCCACATTGTTGGCCAGCAGCGCGAGTCGGGGTTGCGAGGTGATCGCGGTCAGCTGCACATGGCGCAGGCCATGGCGGGTGGCATCCTTCAGCAGTTCCTGCGGCGCATCGCGCAGCATGGCGCGGGCAAGGAGTTCCCGTGTGTCGCGCTTGCAGCTTCCCCGCGATGCAGCGAGTGCGAGGCTGCCAGCCAGGCAACCTTCCGCCAGCGCGCGCGCCACCGCCGCCGCCTGCGCGCGCCCCGCATCGCTGTCGTACTCCAATCCGAGCAGGGCGAGCGCGTCGGCGATACCCACGACGCCAATCCGGAAACACGTCGCCACGTTGCCGGCCAGCAATGCGGCGTCGTCGAGGACCCGCACCGCCAGGGCCGCGCACTCGGTCAGCGCCCCGAGATCGATGGCCGCATGCGGAGGCCCTGCGGGCGACACGAAGCAGGCCGCGTTCAGTGCGGCGCGCAGGGTGCCGCCGCTCCGACCGGCGCGGCCGGTACCGGCCTTCGCGAGCACCCGCTGGTCGGGGAGAAGCCGCCAACTGGCCAGCGCATCCATGACGCGCAAGCGCCACGCCGGGCCTTCGTTCCCGCTCTCGGCCGCGGCCAGCGCGCAGGCCACCCGCCACCAGGTGTCCTCGATGGAAACATCGCGCAACACGGCGTGCTCGCGCCAACGGAACCAGGCATCCCAGGCTTCGACGGCGGCGAGGTCGATGAACGGAGACAACCGGCGCGACTCGATCATGGACTGACAGGCAATGGGGCTGTGCCGACTATCCCGGGCCGCCCCGTGGCCGGCTTGACCTGCGTCAAGTTGCCGCGTCGTGGCGGGCCGCCGTTACGCGCTGTTACACGACGTTGCCGAATCGACATCGCGCGGTTGCGGGCGCGGCCTAACTTTGGCGCCAGACGTCACCACCATCGGGAGTACGGCATGGATACCTCGATCGCACCCCTCGCTGCCCAGACCCGGAACGCCCAGCCGCCCCGGCACGATGCGCCGCTGGAGCTGGACATCACGCAGTTGCAGCGGCACATGATCGTGACGCGCCGGAAGGTGAGGGCAGGCCAGTACCTGTACCGCAACGGCCAGCCGTTCCGCGCGCTGCACTTCGTGCACGCGGGGTTCCTGAAGACCTGCGAGCTGTCCGAGGACGGCCGCGAACAGGTGACCGGCTTCCGCATGCACGGCGACCTGCTCGGCGTGGAATCCATCGGTCTCGGCGCGCATACCTGCGATGCGGTCGCGCTGGACGACGCCGAGATCTGGGAGTTGCCGTACCCGCTGGTGCTGGATGCGCTGCAACGCATCCCCGAGCTGCGGGTCCGGCTGGCGGCGGCGCTGGCCGAGGAGATCCGGCGCGACCGCGTGTGGATGCTGGTGATCGGAACCCTGCCTGCCGAACAGCGCGTGGCGGCGTTCCTGCTGGATCTCGCCTCCCGCCTCGCCCGCCTTGGCTTCAGCGCCCGCCACTTCATACTGCGCATGGGACGCGCGGACATCGCCAGCTTCCTCGCGCTCAAGCACGAGACGGTGAGCCGGGCGCTGTCCCACCTGGAGAAGCTCGAGTACATCTCGGTGCTCCGCCGCGAGGTGAAGCTGCTGGACATCCCCAAGCTGCGCGCCTGCGTCGGCACGCCCTGCACGGTGCAGTGAAGCGCTTCAGGCGTCGTCCAGCGCCCGGCGCACGGCGTCGACCAGCTGCTCGCGCCGGTAGGGCTTGTGCAGCAGCCTGAAGGGCGAACCCGGACCGTTCGGTCCGTTCTGCCGGCCCCGGTAGCCGGAGGCGAGCAGCACCGCGAGCCCGGGGCGCAGGCGACGCGCCGCGTGCGCGAGTTCCACGCCGTCCATTCCGCGGCCCAGCATCACGTCGGAGAACAGCAGGTCCACCGTCGGGCTCCCGGCAAGCAGCTCCAGCGCCTCGTGCGCGCTGCGCGCCGGGATGACCTGGTAGCCGAACGCCGCCAGCAGCCGTGCCGCGACGGTGCGCACGTCGGCCTCGTCCTCGACGACCAGGATGGTGGCGTGCCGCCCTGGCGCGGTGTCGTGCGCGGGTCTTGCCGCCGTCGCGATGGTGGCCGACGCCCTGGCGACGGGCAGCAGCAGTTCGATGCGCGTGCCGTAGCCGAGCCGGCTGTCGATCGACAGGCCGCCGCCGGACTGGGTCGCGAAACCGTAGACCATGCTGAGGCCGAGGCCGCTGCCTCGGCCGACCTCCTTGGTGGTGAAGAACGGTTCCAGTGCGCGGGCCAGCACGTCCGGCGCCATGCCGGTGCCGGTGTCGCTGGTCTCGAACGTCACGTAGCGGCCGGGCGGCAGCTTCCAGCGGTTGGAGGCGTCCTCGACCACGGTCTCGCGCGCGACGATGCGCAGACGTCCACCGCGCGGCATGGCATCGCGCGCGTTCAGCGCGAGATTGACCAGGGCCGTATCCAGCTCGTTCGCGTCCGCGTAGACGTCCGGCACGTCCGGGGTGCACGCTACTTCGAGCGCGATGGCCTCGCCGAGCGTGCGCCGCAGCATGTTCCCGAGCTCGTCCAGCAGCGGCTTGGGCACCACCGCGCGCGGCTGCAGCGGCTGCCGGCGCGCGAACGCCAGCAGCCGGCGGGTGAGGTCGGCGCCGCGCTCCACCGCGCGCAGCGCGCTGCCGGTGACCTCGAGCAGGTCCGTGCGATCGGGCAGTTCGGCCTCGAGCAATTGCAGGTTGCCCGAGATCACCGTCAGCAGGTTGTTGAAATCGTGCGCGATGCCGCCGGTGAGTTGGCCGATCGCGTCGAGCCGGCGCGCATGCGCCAGCTGCTCCTCGCTGCGGCTGCGCTGCACGGCCGCCGCCAGCAGGTTGGCGACCGCCTGCAGGAAGCCGAGCCGGTCGTGGTCGAAGCCGATCGTCTCCCGGGCCAGCGCGATCAGCGCGCCGAGCGGCTCGTGGCGCCCGAACAGCGGGACCATCGCCACGTCGTGGAAACCGGCCGCGCCCAGGCTGGCGAGGATGGCGGCGTGGCCCCCTTCGCGCAGCGAGTCGATCGTGACGGCGTGGCGGTTTCCCCTGCCGAAAATGCCGCGCACGAAATCGGTGCGGCCGAAGGTGGCCGCGATCGCCCGCGCCGTCGGGGCGTCCAGCCCCGTGGCGGCACGCACGCCCAGTCCGCTGCCATGCCAGTCGGTGGAGAGGATGGCGACGGCCGGCACATCCAGCGCCGCCGCCACGAGCTCTGGTATCCGGCGTATCGCCGGTTCGTAATCCGGCGACTCCAGCGCGAGCCGGCCGATCTGCGCGAGAAAGTTGTCGCGCCGGGCACGCGCCAGGGCCTGCCGTACCCGCCGCGTGTCGGAGATGTCGCGGACCGAGGCGATGGCGACCGAGCCGATCTCGGTGCTGATCGGGCTCAGCCCGATCTCGACCGGAAACGGTTCGCCGTCGGAACGGACGCCCATCAGCTCGTAGCCGGTGCCCATCGGGCGCACGCGCGGATTGGCCATGAAATCCTGGCGATGCATGCGGTGGGCATGCCGCAGCGGTTCCGGCAACAATACCTCCAGCGGCCGGCCCAGCAGCGCCTCGCCCTCGTAGCCGAACATGCGCACGGCCTGCGGGTTGGCGAGCACGATGCTGCCGTCCCGGCTCACGGCAACCATCGCGTCGGGAGAAATGCCGAACCAGGTGCGCAGCATGGCCAGGCTGACGATCGCGGGAGGCGGGGGATCCATTCAGCGCACCGTCTGCACGCGCGCCGCGAACAGGTAGCCGACGCCGCGCACCGACTTGATCAGTTCGGGGTTGGCCGCATCGGATTCGATCTTGCGGCGCAAGCGTGCGATCTGCACGTCGATGGCGCGGTCGAACGGGCCGGCGCCGCGGCCATGGATGCGCCCCATCAGGTCGTCGCGCGACAGCACCCGGTTCGGATGCTCGATGAACACGCGCAGCAACTCGAACTCGCCGGTGGTCAGCGCGATCGCCTCGCCGTGGCCGTTGTGCAGCGTGCGCCCCAGCGGGTCGAGGCAGTAGTCGGCGAAATGGAACGTCGCCTCGCCCTGCGTGCCCGCAGCGTCGGCGCCGGCGGCCGGCGCGCTTCGCCGCAGCACGCTGCGCACGCGCGCCAGCAGCTCGCGCAACTCGAACGGCTTGGTGACGTAGTCGTCGGCGCCCAGCTCCAGGCCGACCACGCGGTCCACCGGTTCGTCGCGGCCGGTGAGGATGATCAGCGCGCCGTCCCAGTTCCGCCGCAACTGGCGCGTCAGCTCGAGGCCGTCCTCGCCCGGCAAGCCGAGATCGAGCAGCACCAGATCGACCTGCTCGCGCTCCAGCACGGCGTGCATCCCGGCACCGTCGGCTGCCGTGCTTACCGTGAAACCCTGGCCCGCGAAGTAGCGACGCAGCAGACTCTGCACGCCGTCGTCGTCATCCACGACCAGCAGATGTAGTGGCTCAGGCATGGTGCCCGCCGCACACGGAACTTCGGTGGCCGGAGTTTATCGCAACGAAACCGCGGGCGCGGGCCGAAATCCATGCTGCGGCAGCCGCTTGCGGACTTTTCGGCATTGAAGTTGACGTACGTCAAATGGCCGTGGCCGCCGCGCGGGATAGTGGCGTCCACCGGTCAGGGCCCGTTGCCCGGCAGGCGCGCCGATGCAGTCATCCGGCGTGCGGGAGGAGGGACCGCTCCGCGGTCTCGCCCCGTGATGCGACGGATCGACAGGCAGGCCGGCGGGAGATCGTCGGCGGGGCTGGATCGACCGGCCTTGAACGATCCGGGCGCGGGATGGATGCGCCCCTGACCGGGCAGGATCCGCGCTCCAGGGAAGGAGCGCGGATCAGGGATCGGAGAACATGTTCAGGCACATGCTGATTCCATCGACGACGCTGTGTCGCTCCGGGCCATCGCGCAGGCCATGGCTCCGGCGCAGCGCCTCGGCGCGCCCGTCAACCGCCTGTGCGTGACGATGGAGCTGGTGGTGCACCGAGCGACGCCCGACGTCGCCTCCGTCCCTGATGCGGAGCAGCCGGCATGATCGAATTCTCCTCGTTCCACATGTCGGTGCCGTGGCCGCTCATCGTCGCCTTCCACGCCGCCACGCTGCTGCCGCTGGTCGCCGGCCTGCCGCCGATCGTCGCGATCATGGAGAGCGTGTACGTGATGACCGAGCGGGAGATCTGGCGACAGATCGCCCGCTTCTGGGGCAGGTTGTTCGGCATTGCGTTGCTGACGTTGGCCATCGGTTCGTTCGTGCTGATCGTCCTGCATGGCGTGGATCCCGTCCGCTCCTTCCGCCATCTGCACGCGCTGCCGGAACTGGCGCTGACCCTGCCGGCGGCAGCCCTCCTGTTCGCGGGCGGTGTGGCGCTCTGGCACCGGTTCGACGACTGGCTGGACCCGCGGCGGTTGCGGCACCTGCTCGTCACCTGGCTGTGGATGGCGTTGTCGACCCTGCTGGTGTTTGGCATCGCGCTGGTCTACGGCCTGATGGACAACCCGGCCGGCGCCTGTCTCGATTCCCGCAACCTGCAGGTGCGGATCTGCGACCTGCCGGCGGCGCTGCTCAATCCCGCGGCACAAGCGCGGTTCGTGCATCTGCTCGGTGCCAGCTACCTCACGGCGGCGACGCTGGTGCTGTCGGTCTCGGCCTGGTACCTGGGCCATCGCCGCAACGTGCAGATCGCGCGCCGCTCGATGACCGTCGCGGCCAGCTTCGGGCTGGCTGCGGCGCTGTCGCTGGCCGTGCTCGGCGAGCGCGGCGCCGCGCCGCTGCTGTCCTGGTCGTTCCGCGCGATGGTGCTGCTGGGGGTCTGCGCCATCGCGCTGTTCGGCGTCGCCTTCTGGCGGGCGTCGCGGCGGCAACTGGACCGGCGAGGTTTCCTGCGCCTTGCCGCGTGGAGCCTGCCCGTGCCGTGGGTGGCGGGCGCGCTGGGCTGGCTGGTGAGCGAAACGGGCCGCGGACCCTGGCTGGTGGCCGGGCTGCTGCCGGCCACCACGACGCAGGCGGGGGCGCGGGAGAGCGCCATCGGAGTGATCGCGTGCGCGGCCGTTGCGGGCCTGTCCGTGGCCGGCGCCGTCCTGTCGCTGCGCCTCATGCGCCTTGGTCCGGAGGGCATGGGGATCTGGCCCGCGGACTCCGACATGGCGCGAAGGTATTGATCCGGTCCGGTCAACCTGGGAGGGCGGACGATGTGGTATTTCGCATGGTTCCTGGGCGTGGGCCTCGCCTGCGCATTCGGCATCCTGAACGCGATGTGGTTCGAGCTCCACGCCGACGACGAACGCGACCGGGCGGCGGTCGTCAACGACTACTGCTGAAGCCCTCCGCCACCGCGGTGTTCTTCCGGCACTGACGATGTCGCGACACGGCGGTCGACGCCGGCGTGGTTCCGGAAGCTGATGAGGCCCGTCGGCATGTTCACCATGGTTCTTCGTTCGCTGGGGGCGCCGCTGGTGCCGGAGGAATGGCCGGACCCGCGGCCGGCAGCGGGGGAGGTGCGCGTCCGCGTGGAAGCCTGTGGCGTGTGCCGCACCGACCTGCACCTGGTCGACGGCGAACTGCCGCAGGCGCGCCTGCCGGTGGTGCCGGGACATGAAGTGGTGGGCGCGGTGGACCTGGTCGGCGCAGGCGTCGAAGCGTGGAAGGCCGGCGACCGCGTCGGCGTGCCGTGGCTGGGCAGCGCCTGCGGCATCTGCGATTACTGCATGCACGGCCGCGAGAACCTGTGCGACACGCCGCAGTTCACCGGCTGCACGCGGGATGGCGGCTACGCCACCCACATGCTGGCTGACGCCGCGTTCTGCCTGCCGCTGCCGCGGCGCGACTATCCCGATGCCGCACTGGCCGCACCGCTGCTGTGCGCGGGGATGATCGGCGGACGCGCGCTGCGACTGGCAGGCGAGGGCGCCGTCCTTGGGCTGTACGGCTTCGGCGCGGCGGCGCACATCCTGGTGCAAGTGGCGCGCGCGGAAGGACGCCGCGTGCATGCCTTCACCCGCGCCGGCGACGTCGGAGCGCAGGCGCTTGCGCGCTCGCTGGGCGCCACCTGGGCCGGCGGTTCCGCCGAGCCGCCGCCCGAACCGCTGGATGCGGCGATCATCTTCGCCCCCGCCGGCGAGCTGGTGCCGACGGCGCTGGCGGCCGTGCGCAAGGGCGGCACCGTGGTGTGCGGCGGGATCCACATGAGCGACATCCCGGCCTTTCCGTACCGCCTGCTGTGGCAGGAGCGCCGCCTGCTTTCGGTCGCCAACCTCACCCGCGCGGACGGCCACGCCTTTCTCGCCGCGGCCGCGCGTTCCGGCGTGCGCCCGCACGTGCACTGCTATCCGCTGGCCGACGCCAACCGCGCCCTGACGGATCTGCGCGGCGGCCGCATCCAGGGCGCCGCCGTGCTGGTGCCACCGGCATGAGCCCGGCACGGAAGCGGCGGGCGGTTGATCTGCATCAACATCCGGTGCCCCGGCCGGTCCATCCTGCAAACCTCGCAACGCGGAGAGCCGATCATGCGCACCGACGGACAGATACAGCAGGACGTCATCGACGAACTTCACTGGGAGCCGGCCGTGCAGGCCGATCACATCGGCGTGGAGGTGCGCAAGGGCATCGTCACGCTGGCCGGCCAGGTCGGCAGCTACATGGAAAAGTACGCCGCCGAGCACACCGCGCAGCGCGTTGCCGGTGTGCGCGGCGTGGCCGTGGACCTGGAGGTCGTGCTCCCCGGCGAGAGCCATCGCACCGATGCGGATATCGCGGACGCGGCCATCCGCGCCATCGAGTGGAGCGCGTCGATCCCCCGGGATAGCGTGAAGGTGCTGGTCGAGGATGGCCACGTCACGCTCAGCGGCACCGTGCCCTGGGCCTTCGCGCGCGAGGCGGCCTCCTCGTGCGTACGCGGGCTGGTGGGCGTCAAGGACGTGGTCAACCTGGTCACGATCAAGCCGCCGGCCACCACGCACGACATCAAGGGAAAGATCGAGGCCGCACTGCAGCGCCAGGCGCACCTGCACAGCAAGGCCATCACGGTCGGCGTCGAGCGCGGCACGGTGACGCTGTCCGGCAAGGTCGAATCGCTGGGCGAGCGCAACGTGATCGAGCAGGCGGTGTGGAATGCGCCAGGCGTGAAACACGTCGTGGACCACCTCCAGGTGCATTGAGCCGACCCGTACCAGGGCCAGCCATCGACCCGCATCCGGCCGGTGCGCATGTCTCCACCGGCGTGGATCACTGTGCCGCGGCAGGCATGATCGAAGTCATCGACGGGCCGGCACGGGCATCGGACGACGCGCTGCGAGCGATGGCGGCGGCCGCTGGAAGCGCCCGCGTCTGCCGTGGACGCGGGCGTCGCCTCCGTTGACGTCAGTGGCAGACCAGCACCGGCACGGTACTGGTCAGCAGCACCTTGTGCGTTTCGCTGCCCAGCAGCAGCCGGGACAGGCCGCGCCAGCCGTGCGAGGCCATCACGATCAGGTCGCACTGACGCTGCTGCGCCTCCCGCACGATCCATTCGCTGGGCGGGTCGCCGACGACGCGGCTGCCTTCGCAAGGCACTCCGGCCTTCGCCGCCAGCTCGCGCACATCGGCCAGATGGCGCTCCGCGCGTTGCACCGCGCCCTCCATGTAGGTGGCCTCGGTGGCCTCGATCATCTCCGTCATGTAGGTGAAGGTGTGGAAGGGCGGGATCACGTGCAGCGCGCAGACGCTGGCGCCGCACGACCTGGCCAGGTCGATGCCGAGCCTGACGCCGTGCATGCACAGCTCCGAGCCGTCGGTGGGAAGCAGGATGCGCTTGAACATGATCGGTTCCTCTCCGTTGGTGGGCGGCGGCAGCGGGCGCCGCCGGGTTTCATTCAATGACGCAGCAGCACCGGTAGCGCGGCATGCGCCAGGACATGGCGCGTCACTCCGCCGAGCACCCATTCGCGAAAACGGGTGTGGCCGTAGGCGCCCATCACGAGCAGACCCGCGCCGGATTCAGTGGCGGCGCTGAGCAGGGCGGTGCCGATGTCGCCCTCGCTGCCGCCGTGGATGGGGCGGCTCTCCGTCGCCATGCCGTGCTGGAGCAGATAGCCGGCCAAATCGAAAGGCGGCAGCCAGGCGCTCATTCGCACCGGCGGACGCTGTTCGCCCTCCAGAATCACGATGCGGCGCGCGCTTTGCAGCAGGGGCAGCGCGGCATGGGCGGCGCGTATCGCCTCGGTCGAACCGTTCCAGGCGATCGCCACGGTATCCAGGGCGGGGAACTGCGTGGCCGCCTGTTCCGGCACCACGATGCAGGGCAGGCCGCTGGCGCCCAGCACGATGTTGCCCACCGACCCCGGCGTGCCCCACATCGAACGGCCCGATCGCTCGACCACCAGCAGATCGTGCCAGCTTCCGGCGAGCGCGAGGACCTCCGGCACGTGGCCCTCGGCCACCTGCCAGGCAGCCTTGCGCTGGCCGAGTTGCAGCACGTGCGCCTCGAAGGCTGCGGCCGCCGCGAAAGCCTCGTGCTCCAGGTCGAGCGTCGCGTCCAGCAATTCGGCGAACAGCACCGGGTCGAAGGAAGGCATGGCCGCCATCGGGGAGCTGCATACCCAGATGCCGGTCAGGTTGGCGTCGAGGGAATTGGCGAGACGCGCGGCGTACTCGATGGCGCCGTTCCAGCGCTTGAAGCTTTCCGAGAACACCAGGATGTCACGCATGGCAGCGGTTCCGGCAAGGAGGGACGACATTCAATCCACGATGAAGGTCACACGCAGGCAGACGCGCCACTCGGTGACGTCGCCGTTCGCCGATGTGCGCACCTTGATGTCGCTGACCCACGCGCCCTGGACCTTGTCGATGGTGGTGGCGACCTTGCGCAGACCGGACTGCACGGCATCCTCGATGCCCTTGCCGGAGGCGGAGTTGATCTCGATGGTCTTGGCGATGGCGCTCATGGGGCGTTCCTCGGGCAGCGGATCGGCGGCCGGCGCGGCAGCCGTTGCCAACGTAGGCGGGCCCGGCCGCCGGCTTGTTGACGTGCATCAATGGATGCGCGGGTGGGCGCGGGGAGCATGCACGGTGCCGGCAGCGCCGGTGTCGCACCGCCACGGGAGTCCGCCATGCAAGTTCGCCACGCCATGTCCACCCAGGTCGTCACCGTCACGCCGGATACGCCGCTCGGCGATGCCATGCGCACCATGCTCCGCGAGCACATCAGCGGCCTGCCCGTGGTGAACGCGCAGGGCGCGTTGACGGGCATGCTGACCGAAGGCGACCTGATGCGCCGCGTCGAGACCGGCACCGAGCGCAGGTATCCCGCCTGGCTCGCTTTCGTGCTGGGCCCCGGTCGGCTGGCACGCGACTACACCGCCTCGCACGCGCGCCGCGTCGGCGAAGTGATGACGCGCGAGGTGGTCACCATCGCGGCCGACGCTCCGCTGGACGAGGCGGTGCGGGTGATGGAGCGGCATCGCATCAAGCGCCTGCCGGTGGTCGGCGGCGCGGGCCTGCAGGGCATCCTGAGCCGCGCCGATCTGCTGCGGGCATTCGTCGATGCGCTGCCGGCGGAGGCGCCACCCGACCTCTCCGATGCGGCCATCGCCCTCCGCATCGCTCGCGCGCTGGAGGCACAGGCGTGGGCGTCGCGGCAGGGCGTGCGCGCGGACGTTCACGGCGGCGTGGTGACCTTGCGCGGCGTGCTGGTCAATGACGCCGTCCGCGACGCGCTGGTGGTGCTGGTCGAGAACATGGCCGGCGTGATGCGCGTGGACGACCAGCTCGCCACGGTGGAGCCGCTGACCGGTACGGTGGTGCGCCTGCCGGGCGAACCGGCGCGCTGAACGCCTGCGGCCCGGCGTCGCCGCAGCGAGAGCGGTGGCGTGCCTTGCCAGCAGGACGCTCAGCGCGTCGACGCTGAGGGCGTCGCGCACCAGCTAATGCGTGGAGCCGTCTTGCCCCGCTTCGCGACGCTGCGTGGGATGAACGACATCATCCGTCTCCAGGCCGGGCCGGTTCGCCCGGCACGCGATCTCGGTGGTGTTGATGGCGGCCATGCGTGGCGTCAACGGGGCAGGTGGGCGCGCAGTTCGGCCGGGGAGAGCGTCATCAACTCGCGCCGCACCTCGCCCACGATGCAGGCCGCGGTGGCTTCGTCCAGATGGTCGTGCAGCGCGCCGAGAAAACGCGGCGGAGCCACCAGCACCAACCTGGCGTAGCGGCCCTCGCGCCGCCCCTGCTGCACGACGGTGCCCAGGATCTCGGCGAAGCGCTGCGCATGCTTGTCGCGCAGCGAGGTCTTCGGCTCGATCGCATGGCGGTTCGGGTTGTTGCTTTCCTGCACTCGGGGCAGCCGGCCGTGCTCGTGCTGGCGTCCCTGCGAGCGGCCGTCGGGATAGTAGTAGCAGGCTATCTCGACCGGCTCGGCTCCCTTGCGGGGCGATTCGAACAAGCGCGCCCTGGCGGCATCGGCGACCAGGATCCAGGTATTCGGCATGGTGCTTCTCCGGCCGGCCCGTGGATGGAGCGGCAACCCGCAGGCTAGGCCGCGCGCGGCGCGCCATCTTGATGACGATCAACAAGCGCTCCGGTTTTTGGTGGCCGGCCGGGCCGCGTCCGGGCGAACGGTTTGCGTGACATGGATCAAATGCGCGGGGCCTTGCCTGCCTAGATTGAAGACCACCGCTGCAGGCGGTCGCTCCCACGGCGGCCCCCGCGGCCCATCCAGGAGGATCCGCCATGCATGCCTATCGTCGTTTCGCCGTTGTTTCACTGGGTGCCCTGGTCGTCGCCATGGGCGGTTGCCAGAGCTACGTCAAGAAGGCCGACTTCGACACGACCGTCAACGAGCTGCGCGCAAGCGACCAGCGGCAGCAGCAGCAGATCGACAGCCTTGCGCAACAGATGCAGCAGCGCTTCGCCGAATACGACGCCAAGATCGCCCAGACACCGGGGCGCATCCGCGTCGACGTCGCCTCCCACTTCGCCTTCGACAAGGCCACCCTGCGCGACGAGGACAAGCCGTTGCTGGACGACTTCTCGAAGATCGTCGCCGGCCATTTCCCGCAGGCCGTGGTGACGGTAGAGGGTTTCGCCGACGCGGCGGGCAGCAGGTCGTACAACCTGCGCCTGGGCAAGGCCCGCGCCGAGGCAGTGCGCGACTACCTCGTGCAGACCGGCGGCCTGCCGGCCGACCAGGTGCGCGCGGTCAGCTACGGCAAGGCGGAGAACCGCCAGGTGCTGAAGGGCAAATGGGGCGACGGCGCCGAGCCGAACCGCCGCGTCACCCTGGTGGTGGACTTTGCCGGAACCCAGGCGGCGCCGGGCAACGGGTGAGCGACCATGCCGCAGCAGCACGCCGGTCCCTTCCGCAATCGCGACGACGCGGGCGAGCAGCTCGCGCAGGCGTTGTCGTTCCTGCGCGGCCAGCACCCGCTGGTGCTGGCCATCCCACGCGGCGGCGTACCGGTCGGCCGGATCGTGGCCGACCGGCTGGACGGCGAACTGGACGTGGTGCTGGTGCGCAAGATCGGCGCCCCCGGCCACGAAGAGTTCGCCATCGGCGCCGTCGACGAGGAAGGCCGGGTGCAGACCACGCCGGCGGCCGCCTCGGTCGGCGCGGACGACCGCTACGTCGCGCGGGAGGCGGCCAGGCAGCTGGCCACGATACGGAGCCGGCGCGAACGCTACAGCCCGCAGCACTCCGCCATCGACCCGGCCCGACGCGTGGTGGTGGTCGTCGACGATGGTCTGGCCACTGGCGCAACCATGCAGGCCGCGTTGCGGGCCGTGCGCGCACGACGGCCGGCGCGGCTGGTCTGTGCGGTGCCGGTGGCATCGCCGCGCAGTCTCGCGGAAGTCGCCGGATTGGCGGACGACCTGGTGTATCTGTCCGCGCCGGAGCATTTCCGCGCGGTGGGTCAGTTCTATCTCGATTTCGACGCCGTCGAGGATGCCCAGGTGATGCGCCTGCTGACACGCCCGTCCGGGCCTGCGGCGACCACGGTGGAGGCGGTACGGATCGACGCCGGCAGCATCACGCTGGACGGCGACCTGGAAACGCCCGCGCAGGCGGCGGGCCTGGTGGTCTTCGCCCACGGCAGCGGCAGCAACCGCAAAAGCGCGCGCAACCGGGGCGTCGCGCGTGCGCTGCATGCGCAGGGGCTGGCCACGCTGCTGTTCGATCTGCTCACCGAGGAGGAGGCGCGCGATCTCCCGGCACGCTTCGACATCCCCCGGCTGGCGTCGCGGCTGGACAGCGCCCTGCAGTGGGCGGCCGGTCACGCCGGCACCGCCTCGCTGCCGGTGGGCCTGTTCGGGGCGAGCACGGGCGCCGCGGCTGCGCTGGTGCTGGCGGCGCGCGATCCGCGACGGATCGGCGCAGTGGTCTCGCGCGGCGGCAGGCCCGACCTGGCCGGTGACGACATGCTTGCGCGCGTGCGCGCCCCCACGCTGCTGATCGTGGGCGGCGCCGACACCCAGGTGATCGCGCTCAACCGCACGGCGCTGGCGGCGCTGGCGTGCCCCGCGAAGATGGTGCTCGTCCCGCATGCCACCCATCTGTTCGAGGAACCCGGCGCGCTGGAGGCGGTGGCCGGGCTGGCCGCCGAATGGTTCGCACGGTGGCTGCAGCACGGCGAGGCACTGCGCAGCGGCGTCGAGTCTGCCGCGCCCTGAGCGCTGAACCTCGCACTGCGTTGATCTATATCACTCGCACCCGCGGCATGACGCCTAGGCTGATTGCCGACTCGAGCGCGACGCGCGGGTCACCCCCCGACTCTCACTCACGAGGACCGATGCCATGGCCAACCTGACTCACTGGAACCCCTTCAAACCCCTGACCCCGTTCGAATCGCGCGTGCCCATGTTCGGGGATTTCTTCCGCGACTTCGGCATGCGGCCGCGCTGGCAGGAGCTGGACGCTCCCGACATGCGCATCGACGTGACGGAGAACGAGGGCTCCTACGCGGTGAAGGCGGAGATCCCCGGCGTCGACAAGAACGACATCGACGTGTCGATCGACGGCAACCAGGTCTCCATCAGCGCCGAGGTCAAGCGCGAGACCAGCAAGAAGGACGACGAGCGCGACATCTGCACGGAACGCTATTACGGCCAGGTCTACCGCTCGTTCAGTCTGCCCGGCGACGTGGACAGCGAAAAGGCCGATGCCCGCTACGAGAACGGACTGCTCACGCTGACCCTGCCGAAAAAGGAAAACGGCAGCGCGCGCAAGCTCACGGTCAGCTGACGACAGGGCTCCCGCTCGCCTCTTGCACAAGGGAGGGGCGGGCAGGGAGGCAACCGCCATGGCCAGCCTCCATCACGGCGTTCTCGAGGTGCTCCGCGGCGAAGCCCTGCGGCTGGGGGACGGTCCGCGCGACTACGACGCCTTGCTGGAAAGCGCGGCGACGCGCAGCCTGGTGCTGCTCGGCGAGGCGACCCACGGCACCGAAGAGTTCTACCGCATGCGCGCCGACATCACGCTACGCCTGATCGCCGAACAGGGCTTCGATGCGGTGGCGGTGGAAGCGGACTGGCCGGACGCCTACCGCATCAACCTGTTCGTGCGGGGGGAGGGCCGTGACGCCGACGCCTCACCGGCCTTCGGCGATTTCCGGCGCTTTCCGCGCTGGATGTGGCGCAACGAGGGGGTGCTTCGCTTCGCCGAAGCCCTGCACCAGTTCAACCTCGACCGACCGTCGGAGCGGCGCGCGGGCTTCTACGGCATGGACATGTACAGCCTGTACCGCTCGGCGGAAGCCGTGGTGGATTACCTGTCCGGCGTGGACGAGGAACAGGCGGCCATCGCCAGGCGGCAGTACGCCGCGCTCGACCACGTGCGCGACCCGCAGCGCTACGGCTACGAAGCCGTACACGGCCTGCGGCCCGACTGCCGGCAGGCCGTGCGCGAGCGCCTGCTGGCCTTGTGGCAGCGCGCCCCGGACTACCTCGGCCGCGACGGGCGCGGCGCGGCGGATGCGTTCTTTTTCGCCGAACGCAACGCGCAGGTGGTGGCCAGCGGGGAGGCTTACTACCGCGCCATGTTCGGCCCGCGTGCGCAGAGCTGGAACCTGCGCGACCGGCACATGGTGGACACGCTGCTCGCCCTGCAGGCCCACCTGCGCGCGCAGGGCGGCGCGGGCCGGATCGTGGTCTGGGCGCACAACTCCCATCTCGGCGACGCGCGTGCCACCGAGATGTCGTACGCGGGGGAGTGGAACGTCGGCCAGCTCGTGCGGCAGCGCGCGGGCGAGGAAGCGGCCTTGCTGGTGGGCTTCACCACCTATACCGGCACGGTCACCGCCGCTTACGAATGGGATGGTGAAGCCGAGTGCCGCGATGTCCTGCCGGCCAGGCCGGACAGCTACGAATCGCTGTTCCACGAGACCCGGCTGGATCGCTTCTACCTGCCGCTGCAGGGCGAGGTCGCGCATGCGCTGGGCACGCCGATGCGCGAGCGCGCCATCGGGGTGCTGTACCGTCCGGACACCGAGCTGCAGAGCCATTACTTCATGGCATCGCTGCCGGCGCAGTTCGACGCGGTGTTCCACCTGGACGAGACCCGCGCGGTGCAGCCGATGGACGTGGCCGCCGAGACCAGCCCGGCCTGAAGGGACGGGTTTCTTCCTGCGCCACGCCGTGCGCTACGCCCCTTGTTCGTCCGGCATGTCGCAGGCGTATCCCAGCGCCGACAGCCCTTCCTTCAGGAAATCGCCGACCAGCGGCGAGCCCAGCAGATAGTCCGTGGTGCGCGCGTTGGCGGCTTCCGCCGCCTCCTCGCGGAGCGCCGGCCATTCGGCGGCGGAGCCGTTGCTGCGGCCCAGCCACATCAGGGCGACCAGGTCGATCTTCTGATCATCGGGAAGTTCGTCGATGAACGACACCAGTTCCTGTCGCACGGGGTCGAACGCGTACTCGTTCTCCTGCTCCGTGATCCGGTCCGCGTCTTCGTACTCCAGCGGATTGGCGGGGACGTCATGTTCGGCCAGCAGATCCAGACTCTCGTACTCGCGCAGTTTGCGCACGATGAAGCAGACGGTGTCGGGCGCAATGGCCAGCGCCGGCTCGGGACTTTCCGGCACGGACGCGTTCATGACGGAGCACCCGACGCCGCGTAGCCGACCGTCTGGGCGAAGGTGACGAACTGCTCGCCGTCCAGGCCGAGCAGGCGCTCCAGGGCAGCATGGTCGATCGCGCCGCGGAACACCGTGCCCAACCCCTCCGAGGCGCAGAACAGATACACGTTCTCGCCGATGAAGGCCGCATCCACCGAAGCGTACAGGCGCCGCTCCGCCGGCGCGACGTCGTGCATGCGCTCGCCGTGAGCGACATAGACGAGGTTCACCGGCGCCTTGCCGACGAAGTCCTGCAGACCGGTCCGCGCGCGAAGATCCATCGGCAGGTGCGGCAGCAGCACGTGCTGCCCCGGCGCATACAGCCACACGCCATCGGCCATCGCGACGTAGATGTCCATCGCCATGACGTGGCGCCAGTACGGCGCGGTGCGGTCCGCGGTCAGCGCACGGTTCACGCCGAAGGCAGCCCACAGCAGGTCCGAAAGCAGGTCCGGCGGCAGCGGACGCGAGTCGTACTGACGCGTGGAGTGCCGCCCGGCCAGCGCATCCAGCAGCGGCATGCCGCCCCGCATGCGCGGTGGCGGCAGGGGGCGCGCCTGCGCCTGCAGCCCCGCAAGCCTCGAGGCGGCGACGACGACATGTTCGTTGAGTTCGGGATCTGCGGCCCTGCGAACCATGGCGATGTCCTCCGTTGCTGTCCGAGCCGTGTCAGGCGACGGCAGGAGTGGTTTAGCACCGGTCGGCAGCCGGCAATTGATCTGGCTCAAACGGAGGTCGCGCCGCCGGCGCGTGGCGATCCGCCAGCAGTCCCTCGACGCCGAACCGGTCGACGAACTCTGCGGAGGCATCCAGCAGCAGGGCAGCACCTGTCGTGAAGGCGCGTACGCGATGGGCGGTGCGGCAGGACCCTCCTCGCCCTGGTCCTCGTGTTGCGGCGACGGCTCCAGCCCGCTGCAGGGCGACAATGCGGCCCAGCCGCGCCTGGCCATGCCCGGTGCGCGGCGATCGTCGGGCAGGCATCCGACGGCCGGGAATGCGTCGGCCGCGCCGGGTTCCTCGGCGCCCGGCGCTAGTGCCCGCCCGACACCGCCGCCACCGCCTCGACGCCGTCGTAGGTGGCGTCCGGCTCGCTGCCGAGCAGGCGCATGCGCATGCCCCAGGGCGCCACGAAATCCAGCGCCATGCGGCCGGCCCAGCGGCCGGAGGTCAGCCGGTGCGGCGTACCGCTGACGGTGACGCCCCGTTGCCGCAGCCACGCATCGTTGCGCAAGGCGCCGTCGGAAACGAACTGCAAGGTCTCGTGCGGGGCGGCCGGGCCGCGGGCAGGGGACACGAACAGCTCGAGCATCGAACCGCTGCCGCAGGCGAGCAGGCGGGAGCCTGACGCGCCCGCCGTGACGGGCGCCGGGTCGCCGACCGGGCGGCAATCCAGCACGTCGTGGAAGAAGGTCGATGCCTGCACCAGGTCCGGCACGCCGATCCTGACGTAGTCGCCATCGCCGAGCGTCGCGGCGCGCGCGCCGGCCGGCGCTCCGGCCAGCAGGACGGCGCCGGCGAGCCACAGGAAAAGCAGGATTCTGTCGTTCATGGGTGGGGTTTTCCGGGAAGCTCGGCAGCGACATGGTGCCGATCCCCCGCGGCAGAACCCGTGACTGATGACCAGTGTGTTTCCACTGGCGCAACAGTCACGCCATGCCGGCACCGTTCCTCGAAGGGAAACGGTGTGGTTGTCCCGACGTCATTGATCCGAGGCGGCGGCGGACCGACTCTCTGCGGCACACGCCCGGGCCGGCTTGTTCGCCGACCGCCCACCGCCTCGTCGACAGGATTCAGCACCATGACATACGACATCGGACAGCCGCTGCAGCCGCCTTTTCAGCACCATCGGCGCAGCCTTTCCCCGGTCCCTGGCGACCGCGGCAGCGCACAGCAACACCTCGCGGCCATGGACGGGCTGGGTCCCGACGACGGTTATGACTGGCTGCAACGGATCGGCCGTACCCCAGTGAGTCGGCGAGGGACGGAACGCAGGGTTGCCCGAGCCCGGCCCAGTTTATCGAGCCTCGCGTGAGGACAGCGGCTCGCGCACAAAAGGTTCTGATGATCTCGCCGAAGAAACGGCCAAACGGCAGCAGGAAAACGCAAGTCACGCCTCGCGGCGCGGGCTAACGTTCTCGGCGCAGGCCATGGCGGGAGGTGTCACATGCGATCAACGTCCCTGATGTGGTCGGTGGCGGCGAGTCTGCGGCCGGCAGTGCAGGATCGGCGCACCCCGGCGCGGCCGGACGGCCTCATGCCGGCCGCGCCGGCGGTGCTGCAGATGGCCGCGGCACTGGAGCCTGATCCGGTGGAAGCCATGACCTGGTACCGCAGCGTACCGATCGCGGTGCTGGACGGGCTCACCGCCGCGATGCTGGTGAGGCAGGGCAGAGCGCACGCCGTGCTTGCCTTCTTGTGCACCGCGACCGAACTCGACCGGATCGAACAGCGGGCGCTGCCATGAGGAACGCGCTGCACAAACTCACGCCGGGCAACAACCTCGCCGCCGTGGCCGAGGAGCTGCGCGAACCGGAACGCGCCCGCGAAGCGGCCTCCAGCGCGCTTCCGCGTGCTGGAGGAACGGCACGCCGCCATCGCGCAACTGGTGCGCCTGGGCATGCTGATCGTGGGGTTGCCCTGCAGCCACCCCGGCCTGAGCGTGCTGACCGAAATCGCAGGCGGCGCGCCCTAGGGCGCTACCACCATCGCTGGCGGCGACGGCTCGCGCCAGCCCAGCGAAGGGGAGCCGGCGGGGACGCATCACCAGGGTGAACTGGTGACGCTGACGGCAGGGAAATTGTTCGCGTAGAGGTCACGCTTGGAGCGGTCTCGCCGCACATGCCGTGCGGCCCGCGCGCATCACGCGATCGACCGCACCACGCCGCCGTCCACGCGCATGGCGGCGCCGGTGGTGGCCGAGGCCTGTTCGGAGGCGAGGTAGACGCACAGGTTGGCCACTTCCTTGACCGAGGCCAGTCGCTTGATCAGCGAGGTCGGTCGGTGCGTGGCGATGAAGTCGCGCTCCACGGTTTCCTGCGACATGCCCCGTTCGGCGGCGAGCTTGCCGAAGAAACCACCCACGCCCTCGGAGCGCGTGGGGCCGGGCAGCACGGCGTTCACCGTGACGCCGGTGCCGGCGAGCGTCTCGGCCAGGCCGCGCGAGACGGCGAGCTGGGCGGTTTTGGTGGTGCCGTACTGGACCATCTCGGCGGGAATCTGCAGCGCCGATTCGCTGGAGAGGAACTGGATGCGGCCCCAGCCACGCCTGGCCATGCCCTGCGCGTAGTGACGCGAGAGACGCACACCGCTCATCACGTTCACCTCGAAGAAGCGCAGCCAGTCCTCGTCCGTGATGTCGAAGAACGCTTTCGGTTCGAAGATGCCCAGGTTGTTCACCAGGATATCGGTCTCCGGGACCTCGGCAATCAAGCGTTGCGCGCCTTCGCGCGTTCCGAGGTCGCCGGCCACGCCGGCCAGTCGCGCGTCCGGCATCTGCCGCACGATGGTGGCGATCGCCTCGTCCACACGTACCTGCGTGCGCCCGGTGATGGTGACGTGCGCGCCGGCCGCAGCCAGGCCGGAAGCGATGGCCAGGCCGATGCCGGCGGTAGAGCCGGTGACGATGGCGCGGCGGGTGTCGAGGCGGATGTGCATGGTCGGGCTCCCGGAGGGTGGTGCACTTGCCGGCGACGCGAACCCGTGCCGGTCAACGGCGAAAGAACGACAGCATGTCACGATTGAGGACGTCGGCATTGATCGTCAGCATGCCGTGCGAAAGCCCCGGATAGACCTTGAGGGTGCCGCGCTTGAGCAGCTTCTCGGCGAGCAGCGCCGAGTCTGCGATCGGCACCACCTGGTCGTCGTCGCCGTGCATGACCAGCGTGGGCACGTCGATTGCCGCGAGGTCGTCGCTGAAGTCGGTTTCGGAGAAGGCCTTGATGCCCTCGTAGTGGGCCCGTGCGCCGCCCATCATGCCTTGCCGCCACCAGTTGTCGATGATTGCGGCATCCGGCGTGGCGCCCGGCCGGTTGAATCCGTAGAACGGTCCTGACGGCAGGTCGCGATAGAAGCGCGAGCGGTTCGCCGCGAGCGCAGCGCGCAGGCCATCGAATGCCTCCATCGGCAGCCCGCCCGGATTCTTCGCCGTCTTCAGCATCTGCGGCGGCACCGCGCTGATCATCACCAACCGGGCGACGCGACCCTTGCCATGCCGTGCGACATAGCGCGCGGCTTCGCCGCCTCCGGTGGAGTGGCCGACGTGGATCGCATCGCGCAGATCCAGGTGCTGCGCGAGCGCGGCCACATCGGCGGCGTAGTGGTCCATGTCGTGGCCGCCGTCGACCTGCGACGAGCGTCCGTGGCCACGCCGGTCGTGCGCGATGACACGATAGCCCTGGCCGAGGAAGAACAGCATCTGGGCATCCCAGTCGTCGCCGGACAGCGGCCAGCCGTGGTGGAACACGATCGGCTGGCCGGAGCCCCAGTCCTTGTAGAAGATCTCGACGCCGTCCGAAGTCGTGATGAAGCTCATGTCGGTGTCTCCCGCGCAGCGGATGGATGGACTGTGGTGGTGCGAGAGTCAATGGCCTTCGATCGCGAACAGGATCTCGCCGAAGCCGGGCAAGGTGGCCTCGCGATTCCAGTCGCGCTGCAGTTCGCAGATGAGTTGCACCCAGCCGGTTGGTCTGGCGCCGGCTTGCTGGAGTCGGTCGAGACCGGCGTTGTGGGCCTCCAGCGAGGTGCCGCCGCAGGCGTCGACGACGGGGTAGACCTCGTAGCCGTCGGCGAGCGCATCGAGCGCGGGGTGGACCAGGCACACCTCGGTCCACAGCGCCGCCATGACCAGCTTCCTGCGCCCGGTCGCCTTGACCGCGTCGACGAAGTCCTTGTCCTCCCAGGCGTTGATCGAGGTGCGGTCGATGATCGGCACGTCGCCCAGCACCTCGGTGATCTGGTGGATGGTCGGCTGGTTGCGTCCGGTGGAAACGTTCACCGTGGCGAGCACGACCGGGAGCTTGTACAGCTTCGCGATGCGGGCGAGCGCGGTGATGTTGGCCACCAGTTGGCGCTTGTCGCGCGAGGCGATCGAGCTGACCTGCACCGGCTGGTAGTCGATGATCAGGACGGCCGCGTTCTGCGGCGTCAGGAGGTGGTCGACGACGGGGTCGCGGACGGTGGCGTAGGAAGTCATGGCGAAGGTTCCGTTTGATGTTCGGAGAAGGTGCGTGCGGCTACGGCCGCGGCGCGGCGGAGGCGTCGAGGTAGCGGGTGTCGGTGGGGCCGGTGCCGGTGATGTACACGACCACCGCCTGGTCGCCGGTGCGGGCGAAGTGGGCTTGGCCCCCCGGCTCGGTGTAGAAGCTGCCCGGCCCCAGGGCCTTGAGGCGGTCCCGGGTGTTGGCCGGCCCGTAGCCGAACCACCAGGTGCCGGACACCACCACCGCAGACCGGTCGTCGCGGTGGGTGTGCGCGGCGATCACCGTGTGGGCCGGCACGCGCAGCGCGATGGTGTACGGCCCGGTGGCCGCGGGATCGCCGGCGAGCCGGGTGGTCTGGATGCCGGCCACACCCGAGGTGCCGGCGCCGGCGTGCTGCGTCGACAGGGCGGCGATGTCCTTCGTGTCGAGCCGGAGCTGGCCGGCGGCTGTTGCCGCCGCGGCGATCGACGAGGCCAGCAGCAGGAGCACGGCAGCGGCGCCCCGCGTGCGGATGCGGCCGCTCACGGGATGAACTTCCGGATGGCGGCGACCGTGGCGCCGGGGTTCTCTTCCATCAGCCAGTGGCCGGCGTCGGGGATCACCGCGCCCTGCACGTTGGTGAAGGCGGCGCGGGCCACCACGGCCATCTCCGGACCGAAGGATTTCTCGCCGCCGATGGCCAGCACCGGGGTCGGCAAGGGGCCGGCGGCCAGGAATTCATGGTTGTCCTGCGCGTCCTGGTCGAAGGCGTGGAACTGCTCGAAGCCGTCGTGCATGGCGTGGGGCAGCGCATACAGCCTGGCGTAGTGCTCGCGGCTCGCCTCGTCGAAATGTTTCGGGTCCGCCGAGAACTCGTTCCAGAAGCGGTCGAGGTAGATCCGTTCGCGCCCCTTCACCAGCCGCTCCATGTCCGGCCCGTAGAAGCGGAAGTGCCAGAGCAGGGGATTCTTCAGGATCTCCTCCCACGGGCCGACACCGGGGATCGGCGCATCCATCAGCACCAGCTTTCCGACCCGCTGCGGCTGCTCGGCGACGAAGGCGAAGGCGACCATGTTGCCGATGTCGTGGGCGACCACGTCGACCTTGTCCACGTGCAGCGCGTCCAGCACGCCGGCGATGTCGCGGCCCTGGTTCTTCTTGTCGTAGCCGCCGGGCGGATGGTCGGACAGGCCCATGCCGCGCAGGTCGGGCACGATCACGGTGTGGTCCCGCGCCGTGGCCACGGCCAGCGGCTGCCACATGTCGCCGCTTTCGCCATAGCCGTGCAGCATGACCACGGCCGGGCCGTGCCCGCCGACGCGCACGTGGAGCCGCGTGCCGTTGGTGGCGATCGTCTGCGTCCTGAAGCTGGACGGATAGGGCTGGACGGCAGCCAGGCACGCACAGGCGGCAAGCAACATGCCGCAGGCGATGAAAGACCTGATGGCTCGATTCATGGGGGCACCTCGTTCGCTGCGGGTGCCGCGAACTTAGGCGCCGACGCCGCCGGGTGGCTTGATCGAACCTGCGGGATTTGTCGATCAGTGCTCCGGCGTGAGCCACCTGCGCCGCCTCCCGGGTTCGGGCATATGATGTGCGCCGGGCGGCGCGAGCCCTTCCCCCGGATGGGTGGAGCAGAACTCGCCATTCCCTCGTGTCTATCGCCGGCTGTCAGCAGATTGCGTTCGCGCGGAGCAGGGTGGGGGAATACATGGCACAGCAACGAAACAGCATGCGGATCGCGGGACGGACCAAGCCGTGAGCGAGTCCGCCGACCAGACCGCCGAGCGCGCCGGCGCGACCCTTGCCGGTGACCTGCAGGCGTGGGAGGAAAGCTTCCGCATCGCGATCGACACCATCCCCGGGCTGGCCTGGTTCGGCAGCGCCGAAGGTCCGGTCGAATTCCTCAACAAGCAGTGGTGCGAATACACCGGCATATCGATGGACGCCGCCCTCGGCTGGGGATGGACGGCCACCATCCACCCGGACGACATGTCCAGCCTCGAAACGCAGTGGCGCGATGCGCTGGAGCAGGGCGCACCGGGCGAACTGGAGGCGCGGGTGCGCCGTTCCGACGGTGAATACCGCTGGTTCCTGTTCCGCTACGCGCCGCTGCTGGACGACACCGGCCGGGTGCTCAAGTGGTACGGCGCCAATACCGACATCGAGGCGCGCAAGCGCGCCGAGAAGGCGTTGCTGGCCTCGGAGCAGCTGATCCGCGGGCAGGTCGACGCGCTGAAAAGTTCGCTGGACGTGTTGGCGGTGGAACCGGACCCCGGCCAGCTGGTGGCGCACATCCTGCGCACGCTCACCACGCAGTTCGGATCGCACAGCGCCAGCGTCTGGCGCCGGGGGCCGGCCGGCGACACGGTGGGTATCGAGTTCGTCTTCGAGGGCGACCACGTCGTGCCCAAGACCGATCCCCGCTTCGCCGGTATCGACCTGGTGCTGCCGATGGAAGACATCTGGCCGTGGCCCGAAGTGTTCCGCTCCGGCAAGCCCAGCGTCATCGAGGACATCCGCGACGTGCCGCCGTTCGGCCTGCGCGACCGGCTGCTGCCGCTGGGCGTCGTCACCGTGCTGCTGCTGCCCCTGATGGTCGCCGGGCGCCTGGAGGGCGCGATCGGGCTTCGCTTCCTCACCCGGCGCGATTTCCGCACCGAGGAAATCGAACTGGCGCAGTCGCTCGCCAACCAGGCGATGCTGATGATCCGCCTGGCCGAGTTGTCCGAGCAGGGGCGCGAAGCGGCGGTGGCGGGCGAGCGCAACCGCATCGCGCGCGACATCCACGACACCCTGGCCCAGGGCTTCACCGGCATCATCATCCAGCTGGAAGCGGCCGAGGATGCCAGCCGCCGCGGCCTCGGCGACGAGGCGGACCAGCACGTCATCGCCGCGCGCAAGCTGGCACGCGAGAGCCTGAGCGAGGCCCGCCGCTCGCTGAAGGCGCTGCGGCCCCGCCCACTGGAATCGGGCGGCCTCGCCCATGCCCTGCAGGCGCTGTTCGAGAAGACCACCGCGGGCGTGGCGCTGCACAGCGACTTCAAGGTGCTGGGCGAGCCGGTGGAGCTGCCGGCCGAGTGGGAGGAGAACCTGTTCCGCATCGCGCAGGAATGTCTCACCAACGTGCTTCGCCATGCGCATGCGTCCCGCGTCAGCGCCAGCATCGGCTACGGCCCGGACGAGGTGCGGCTGGAATTCGCCGACGACGGCCGCGGCTTCGATCCCGCCCCGGAAAGCCAGGGCTACGGGCTGCTGGGCATGCGCGAGCGGGTCGATGCCATGGGCGGACAGATCGTCGTCCACAGCACGGCCGAAGGCGGCACGACGGTGTCGATCCGCCTGCCGATGTTCCCCGCCACTGGATCGGACTGATGGACTCGGTCGCATCTTCTGGCGCAACGCCGATTCGCGTGCTGATCGCCGACGACCACGTCACCGTGCGGGAAGGGCTCGGGGCCATCATCGGCCGGCAACCGGACATGCGGGTGGTGGGAGAGGCCGCCGATGGCCGCGCATGCGTCGAGCGCTGGCTGCAGTGCCGCCCCGACGTGACCCTGCTCGACCTGCGCATGCCGCTGCTCGACGGCATCGCCGCCATCGAGGCGATCCGCCGCGCGGCGCCGTCGGCGCGGCTGATCGTGCTGACCACGTTCGGCACCGACCACGACATCTCGCGGGCCATCCGGGCCGGCGCCAAGGCCTACATGCTCAAGGACGCCCAGCGCGAGGAACTGCTCGACTGCATTCGCGCCGTGCACGCCGGCGAAACGCGCATCCCTCCGCTGCTGGTCGCCAAGCTCGCCGCGGAAGTCAGCGGCGAGGCGCTGACGAATCGCGAGCTGGAAGTCCTTGCCCTGCTGGCGCGCGGCTGCAGCAACAAGTTCATCGCGCAGCAACTGAACATCAGCGAGACCACGGTCAAGTCGCACCTGCGCAGCGTCTTCACCAAGCTGCAGGTGCTGAGCCGCACCGAGGCCATCGCGGTGGCGAGCCGCCGCGGGCTGATCCAGCTCCAGGAATAACCCGCACCATCCGTCATCCAGGGGAAAGCCGGGACCCAGTGCCTTCAAACGGCCGCCGAGGCACTGGATTTCTGCGTTCGCCGGAATGACGAACAAGGGCGTGGCCAGAGCACCCAAACCCTGACGCTCCTGCGTGCCGTTCGAAAGGAGGAGCCTCGCCTCGTCCATCCGCGCCGCGAAAAGACCGCCCAAGCGATCAATGGTGGAAAGGCACACTCGGCGATAGCGTTCCCCTGCCGGAAGCGATCCGGCGCCAGGGCCAACATCATGCACGTGCAAGCACAGCCGGAGGAGGCCGTTCCCATCGCCGTCCAACTCCTGCGGCGCGCCTGCCTGGCCTTGGACGACGACGTGCGCGCCGCCCGGCGCGAAATCCAGCGGGCGCTGGAGCTGCTGCTGGATTCGGTAGCGCAGGCCCCGTTCGGTCGTCCGATCCAGGGGCTCGCGTCGTGGCAGGCCAGAAGGGTGGTGGACCACGTTCTGGCCCATCTCGACTTGCCGATCCGGGTCGATGATCTGGCCGCCGTGACACGGTTGAGCACCAGCCATTTCTCCCGTGCCTTCAAGCTCAGCTTCCACATGTCTCCCCATGCCTACGTCGTCGCGCTGCGGCTTGCGCGTGCGCGCGCACTGATGCTGGAAAGCGACGAGCAGATGAGCCGGATCGCCGCGGCCTGCGGCTTTGCCGACCAGGCGCATTTCTCCCGGGCGTTCCGGCGCAAGACAGGTTGCGCGCCAGGCTTCTGGCGGCGCGAGCGCCGCGGCCAGCTAGATCGCGAACCCGTCGCGTCCATCGCCGATCAGGCAGAAGTAGAAGAGGGCTGGTCCTGTCTTGCGGATTTCTCCGATGCTGCCACCGCAGCGGGCGAGATGCCTGCATGAACATCGCGAATCCACTGCCGAGCAACCGTCCAGGTTGACGCCGGCCCCCGTTGGCGCGCCCAATCCAGGCCTGTCCGCGGGAGGCATCACCATGCAGCGAAGGGGCAGCGCTCTCCTGTCCGTGATCGGTGCGTGGTGACTGTCGGCGATGGACGCCGCGCGGCCCGACCGATCATGCCGACGGGTCCGCGTGAACCTTCCGGCCCATCCAGCACGAGCACAGCAACTCATGCCCGATCGCATCCTCGTCCTCTATGGATCCTATCGCTCCGACCGCGCGGGCATCCGCCTCGCCGAGTACGTGATGCGCCGACTGGCCGCGCGTGGCGCCGACGTGCGACTCGTCGACGCGAAACAGGTCGGGCTGCCGATGCTCGACCGCATGTACAAGGAATACCCGCCAGGCGAGGCGCCGGCGGCCATGGAAACGCTCGCCGGCCAGATCCGCACCGCGGACGGCTTCGTCTTCATTGCCGGCGAATACAACTGGGGCGTGCAGCCGGGCCTGAAGAACCTCACCGATCATTTCCTGGAGGAATGGTTCTGGCGCCCCGCCGGCATCGTCAGCTACTCCGCCGGCCGCATCGCCGGCGCCCGCTCCAACCTGCACTGGCACGGCACGCTCTCGGAAATGGGCATGGTCGTCATCTCCAGCACCGTGACCGTCGGCTCCATCACCCACACGCTCGACGAAGCCGGCGAACCCCTCGGCGAAGTCGGCAAATCCCTCGAAAAGTCGTTCTCCCGCTTTACCCACATCTGCGTCTGGTCACGAACCCCAAAGGCCTGACTCAATCTGAAGACTCGGTGACTTGATGCAATCCGGGCATCCATGGAAATCGCCATGAAAAACAGTGGCATGCAATTTTCTTTGGCCGCTGATTCTTTGCACTTAAAGAGAGCGGCGCCGAAACCTTCAATTATTTCCGGGTGGATCTTTAAAGTTGCATTTTTCCACTAGCCTCGGGCAGGTCGGGCTCCCGGCTCGGTGTGCCAGGTATCGAGCTGTTGACGGCTTTGGTGACGTTCGTTCTTCGCTCGCTTTGAGGCGTGATGAGCGTACGTCTTTGCGAATGTGTGGCTGCCTATGGCTCTGCAGCAGCTAACGTTTGGCTGGTATAAATAGTGGGTCTTTATCGAGGGGGTCGGCAGTGCGTGGCCTGGCGGATTTGTCGGCGTCAAGAAAGGATTGCAGACTGTCGTGTCGATCAAGTTCCGGTGTCGCGAACCCACGAATACATTCCTGATTGAGGTCGACGATTGTGCTCCATCTCAGCTCTGGTCCAGAGACAAGGCGATGGATGCCGTAATGCCATTTCGCGTCCCCAAGGCGCGTTTGTAACACATTGCTAAAATGCTCAAAACCTTCGCGACAGCGGGAGAACTGAAATCCACCGTTGCGCAGACCTTCAAGTACACCTTGTGACACTAAGTGCCATAACGCTGTAGCTTTCGACGCAAACAGTGGATTCACCGAGTGATAGCAAAGCGCCTGAGCGAGGGCGCACCCAGTGTCAAAGGCGTCATTGAGCTCCGCGTCATTGACCGATAATCGGATCTGCGCAACCAAGGCTGCCGTGGCGTTGAGGTCTTCTAGGCATGTGCTTACCTCCCAGGCACGGCCGGTCAGCAGGCCATTGACTAATGTGTCGAGCTTCGGCTTGCCGAACATCACCACTGTTCGCGTGCACGCATTCAGATCTGTCTGGGGCGACAACATTGGCCACAAAGAGCTGTAGAAAGCATCGCGGCTCAACGGGGCGTGTTTCGCGACGCCATCAATCATGCGTTTCTGAGGGTGGCGTTTTCCCTCCAGGTAGAGCGCTTGGCGAGAGGCGGAAATAGCCCACCAACCTTCGGCAGGAAGGGTGAATCGTTCGCGCGCAGCCGATGAACTCGCATGCTGGCGACGTAGGTTGGTGGCCTGCTTGTCGTGTTCAGTACCGGCTACCGAGGCCCAGACGGCGGTCTGCGTAGTTCGAATCGCACGTTCGAACGTCGGGCCTAATGCCTGGGTCCTGCGATCGACCACACCGGAAAATCGATTAGTCGCCATAAAACGGTGCCAATCAAAGGGTTAGGCCATCTTTTCTGACAAAAAAGGGGCTTCACTTTTCGCCGCTGTCATCCCACCCTCAGCGCGCAGGTGGCGAATTTTCGGAGGAGCATGTCTATTGGCCTAGCGCAGATATGACTTGGCCCCGGTGCGCGAACACCGAGGCCAGTCCATAAACCAGTCACGCTACCCGTGTGACACCCTCAGCTTGGACCCGTTTCGCGCCACCTGTCAAGCGTGAGGGATCAGCTTGCGCCTGGCCTCCAACCGAAATAGGTATGGAGGTAACACATGAACGAGGTACTGAATATTGCGTCAGCCATTCGTGTGACGTTGGAACCTGGCGATATCGTCCTTTGGTCTGGGCGGCATCACGAGATTGTTCGAATTATTTCCTTGCAGCACCTGCTCTTGCGGGACCCTTTCACGGGCGGCGAGCACCAGGTGAACGTCGGCGACGTTCTGCCGGTGCTCGCTCCGGAACTGAATCCAGCGCCGAAGCCCAGCTATACCACCAAGGTCTATTTGGAGCAGGCCGCAGCGCGGGAAAGGGCTCTGCGACCCTACTTTCTGGGGCATCAGAGACTGACGAGCCCGGCCATGGAGGTGTTGTCGAAGACGCTGTCGCTGAAGTCGCGGCAAATCTACAGCCTGGTTAAAAGGTTAAGGGCTAATCCGACGCCCGCGGCGATTGCTAGTCGCCTCCGTGGTCCTCGAAAAGGAAGGCACCTGCTGGATCCGGCCGTCGAACTCATTGTTCAAAAAGAACTGAAGTTACGAGTCCGAAGCAAGCAATCGTCGGGGCTCAAACCTATACGCGAGGCTATTGAACTCGCCTGCCATCAAGCGGGCCTAAAAACACCTTCGCGAGAGACGATTCGTCAACGCATCCAGCTTCGCGCCCGGGAGTTGGCACTTCGCCAAAGGTACGGCGTCAAGCGTGCCAGAGAGCGCACATCAGCCAAGGCGGGTGTCATTCGGACGACAGCCGCCCTGGCGCTGGTCGAGTGCGACCATACACCATTGGATATATTCATCGTCGACTCGACGAGTCGCCAGAACATCGGTCGTGCCTTTCTGACGATCGTCATCGATTGCCACACGCGCGCCATCTTGGGTTTTCACATTTCTCTTGATGACCCCTGCGCAACATCCGTCGCGCTTGCGATCCATCACGCCATTCTTCCGAAAGAGCGTTGGCTGGCCGAGCGGGGTCTTGGGTATTTATCGTGGCCCATGTATGGCGTCTTTGAAGCGCTGCAGGTCGATGGCGGAGCGGAGTTGAATGGTCAAGCGGCGATGGCCGGCTGCTTGAAGTGGGGTATCGAGCGGGTGCCGCGAGGAGATAAAGAAAACGGAGGAATCATCGAGCGCAGCATCGGCAAAATCCAGTTTGCTGCAGCCGATGAGCCTGGCGCCACGGGAAATCGTCCAAGGGAACGCAGGGAATACGACCCTTCACGCGACGCACAGATGACCCTTCAGGAGGCTGAAGTTTGGGTGGCGGAGCAAATCATCAGCTTTTATCACACGGCATGGCATGACAGGTTGCAGATGTCGGCGGCCAAGGCGTGGGAGCTGGCGCATACCACGGAAGATGGGCTGGTACTTCCGGCCGTGGTGACTGACGAGAGGGAACTTCTTCTTAGCTTCTTGCCTTTCGAGGCACGTGTCATCAGCCCGAACGGGATTCACCTCTTCGGTTCGCGCTACTGGACGAGTGCACTGTCTACGTACGTTGGCTCAGAGCACAAGTTTCGCGTCAAATACGACGCCCGGAATAACTCCCGTGTCTATGTCGAAGTCGACGACGGGATCTACATTGATGTTCCGTTCGCCGACCCGTCTCAGGAGGCTCTGCCTCTTTTTGAGCACCGATATCGTCGACGTCAGGCTCGACGGGACCACAATGAGGAGTTTGACCACGACGCTAGATTCGCAGCCATGGCGAGACGCGACGAGCGCCGACGGCGGTCGAAACGATCCCTCCAAGAGGCCCGACGTGAGGAAAAGATTCGCCAGAGTCTGGCTGCAACGGCGGCCTTCCACCAAGACCCGCAGCAGCTCGCTCCCCCTTCGCCGGAAACTGGATCGCACAGCCGAGCTGATTACCGCAGGGCACCGGTCGTCAACTGGGATGAAGGGGATGTGTGATGACATCTGAGCACGTCAATCCCGCAACTCGCCTCTTGCTGAATACACCGATGCAGGAGCGCATCAATGCGATTCGTCGCGATCGCTTCATTCCCTACACGCGGGGAAAAGTGGTGATGGAGGAGATGGACAAGATCATGCTGACCCCATCGGCCGTGCGTGCGCAGTGTCTCGCACTGGTAGGCGCTTCAGGCATGGGGAAGACCGCGATTCTAGATTTTGCCCAACGGCGATACGTGAAGTTGCTAGGAGAGGAGGCTCGACGACGCCTTGTGTGTGTGATTCTTGCGCAAATGACCAACGATCGGCGGTTGTTCTACGGCCGCATCCTCAAGAGCCTTGGCATTCCGTATCGAAAAGATGACAGGCCAGATTTTCTCCACGAACAGGTGATCGACGCATTGCATGACGCTGGAGCGCAAGTGCTTGTCATTGACGAGTTTCATAATTTTCTCGGTGGTGGTGTCAAGGCTCACCTCTCTGAGCATATGGCGGCTATTCGGGATATTGCCAATATCCCTATCTCCATAGTTGGGTCCGGCACCGGTGTCGTCGAGACTTGTATTTTGGCGGATGATCAGCTGGAGCAACGATTTTCGCGTTATCGACTTAAGGCATGGGAAGAATCGGATGATCTCCGCGATTTTCTCGCCACATGGGAATCGCGCACCCCACTGAAACTTACTTCTGAGCTGGCTGGCCCGGTGCTCCTTCCTTTGTTGATGCGGCTTTCCCGCGGCCACATGCGTCGAATGATGAATCTCATAAAGCTAGCTGCTGAGCTGGCGGTAATAACCCAAGCAGAGCGCATCACCGAAGAGCTCCTGCGTCAAGCATTTCAGCAACTGAGTACCGTATCGAAGGGCTATACCGAGAAGGAAATCTCCAATACCTCCGAAAAGGGGGCGAAGAATGGGTAAGCCGTTCATTCAGCGCCTTCCTCTCAAGGATGAGGTGCTTTCATCCTGGCTGACGCGTCGGTTGAATCAGTTGGGCTTGGAGCGTGCCGTCTTTGACGATGCATTAGTCAAGCAGTATCCGGAGGTGGCGGCGGCGTTGACAAAAGACCCAGATTTTCCGGAGGGGCGATTTTGGCGGAAGGCCGTGGCGGGTCTAGTGGCGGTGCCTGCAGAAGGGCTTCAGGCGATTGGATGGCCGTCATCGCCTTGGTTTCTGGCACCTGGATGCCGTCGGAGCGCGTGCCTTCTTTGTCTGTCCGAGGCGCCGTTGGTCACGGCACAGTACGTGCACGAACTCTGGCTGCAGAGTTGGCGAACCACGTGCCCGATGCATCAGTTGCCCCTTGTTGAAGTGCCCGCGATGGGCGCCTCTTGGACGTTATTGTCCCGTCAGAGTCGGCGGTTGCATGGTGCGCTCATGCGACGACCCGATCGTGAGGCTGCACGCCTCATCGAAGGCTGGAGGAAGGTGCCGGCCTATCTTCGAGAAGTTGTATTCAGTGCGGAAGTCCAGATCATGGAAGCATGGCGCGAACATTTCGCCAACGAGCGTAGCGGGACGGCGGCGTCAGGTTCCCTGCTGGTTTGGCACGATCTGCTCGCTTTTTGTGCATCTTCTTGGAGTACGACGGCTTCGCCGGCGATCGCGACCCAGGCCTTGCCTTGGATGATCGGGTCAACCTATTTCCGCTGTCGGAATGTTCTTCCGTGTATGGAACCCGCTCCTTCACTACAGGCCTTTCGAACCATGATCGATCCCGCGGCTCGGCGGACATGCATCGTGGCAGTCATGGATGCTTTGTATGGGTTGTCGGAGAAACGGATCGTGGGATTGAAGCGGCAGCCGTCATGGGGATGGTTCCGGGTGTTGCCACATCTTCCCGATGCGGCGTGGGCATGGCTCGACGATCAAGCGCGCGCCTGGCCCGCAGGTTGGCATCCAATGGTGGGGCGCTGGCGGAATATGGTGCGAGGCTAGAGTGCCATGACCTATAGTCGCTCAATCGATTTGAGAAGCCGCTCCTTCTCCGTCGGTGTAAGCAGTTCGAAGGCAAGGATCATCCGGGCCAGGCGTTCATCCTCGGCGAAGAAGTAGGCGGTCGGTACCTTCAAGGTCGCGGCGAGGCGAGCGATGGTCGCCATGTCAGGCTCATGGATGCCCTTCTCGTAGCGATTGATGCGTGTGCTAGCCACGAAAAGATCCAGACCAGCAAGGATGCCCAGTTCCTTCTGAGATAGACCGGCATCCTGACGCGCCTGCTTCAAGCGTTTGCTGAAGATGGATGACGGTTCGCGAGGGCGAAGCATGGAGTTCTCGTGGAGGAAGATCCCCTACGAGATTCGTTGCTTTGCCGTGCTGCCGATACTACGATATTCGTAGTTTTGTCGATAGCCCCACACTTGGTCACCGTACCGACCGATGGGAAGCCGGAACCATGCCCCTGCAACTGGTATTCGAAGATCAGTGGTCCATCCCCGTGCCGATGGACGATCGGCTCGAGGAAGCGCTTGGGGTGCAGCGTGAGCGGGCCTGCCGCGACGAGTTCGACCTCGCATTCGTCGAGCGCCTATCCGAATGTTTTGCGAACTCGCTCGCAGCATGCCTCGATGCCGACCTGCAGCTACCAACTGACAGCCAAGTGAAGTACGCCATGGACATCGCTCGGGAACTGGGTGTGTCGTTACCTGCCGATGCGCTACGTTTCCGCGGCGCGGCGCACGAGTTCATCGATCGCTTCGAGAATGCATTCCGCACCAGCCGCGAACGACGCCGACGCGCGACGAGCCCCGCCGGTGGGTAGCTTCGCCCGGATGACCTGCCAAAACGGCGTCAAACAAATCGTAGGGTGCTGATCGCAGGCATTACCACGTATCACCATGTATCAGTTGATCATGACCCTACCTTACGAACGCACTTGGGCTGTCGTCGAAACGCGGCGTTTCCTGACAGAAGTGCTGACCAATCGGCGCGTTCCTGTCGTCGTTCGCGAGCAGGCGCGGACTCTGCTGCGCCACTATCCAAGCCCGAGCGATGTATTCCATGCGGGGTGGCAAGCGCTTGCCGATCCCCACCTAATCCTGGAGCCAGTCTTTGACATGAGCATAGACGGATCGCCTTCGCCCAACTGGCCAACGCCACGAATGCCCCGCACCGCAAAATGACCGCATGAGCAAATGCGTGACAGCCCGCGTGTATCGGCACGTTTTCTCAGCCGTATTTCCCGCTGTCCATGGATTCGATCTAGCAAATGACCAAGATGACGACCGCCCCATGCCCAAGGTAGCCAGATCACCACTTGACGCGTTGCTTGAAGCGGCGAGGGCCGCCTCGAACCCCACGGATATCATGGATGCCGAGCAGCGCTTCTATAAGGCACTCATGGAGGCCACGGTGTATGCGCACGTTCCCACCGGACCCGCGCCGCCCGATCGCATCCGGTTCGTTCAGTTCATCAGGCCCGACAACGGTCAGACGGTGTTGCCGTTTTTCAGTGATCGGGAACAAGCGGAGGTGGTGGCAGCCACAGGCAAGGTCATGATCGTGGCCATGGCCGGGCGGCGGCTCTTTGAGCTGACTCGCGGCGCAACCCTGATACTCAACCCTAACCGAGATCAGCTGACGTTCTATCCGCCGGAGATCGGCGCTCTCCTGGAAGGCCGCCCGCTTGGCGTCTTTTCTAGGGAAACGCTGGGGACGAATGAGCAGGTCGGAGTGTGCCTACCATCCGTGCCGACGGATGCCTTGGTGCTGGCGCTCCGCGGTCTCTACGAGCGTGAGCCCTCCGTGCGAGCCGCCTATCTGGTGGAAGCCCACCGCGGGTCGGACGATTCAGACGTTTTCTTGTTGCTCACCTTGGTGGTGGCCAAGGGAAACAACGAACGTATGGTGCAGCTCACGACGCTGGAGCTGACCTCCGTGTCACCGCCGTTGGCGCTTCCCGTTACGATGACGTGCGTTCTTCCCGACGAGCCGCTCCCCGAGCTATGCCATCACGGTATCCAGTTCTACGGAACCTGAGGAGCCAAGGCCGTCGCTCACCACCGACATCCTGAGACATCGGCAGCGTCTCGAAGCTGGCTTTGAGTCACGATCCTATGACTGTCGGTGATTAGGGAGCGTTATCGAGGGTAGAACGCTAGCGCTTCCACCGGCGCCGGTGCCGTACGTTCGCGACCACGTGGAGCGTCCCTCAACCTAGCGTCTCCGGGAAATCGTTGCCAGAGCCGGGTCAAAGTCAGGTTTTTTGGAGGCCCGCGATCAGTTCGGCAAATCGTTGCTGGAGGCTGGCGTCTCTGTCCAGCGAACTATTGATCGCGTCCACCATGGGCAGGAACTGCGAGTCGTTGCGGAAATCGCTGCCGAACTCCCACAGCAGTATCTCGCGCAGGACAGGGGCGCGCGCCTCAGCCAGTGATCGTGGGTCGGCGATGTCCACGTTGCGGGCCAGTTCACGCAGGCGCGATTGCAGTTCGCCAATCTGGCGCGCGTGGGCCGGTGCGGAAGACTCGGTTGGTGACGGATTTGTTGCGTGGGTTTTCCCGCCATGACGAGCGCCAGAAGCGCGGTCGCGCGCCATGGCGCGCATGGTCTCGATCAGTGAGGACGGCGGCGAAATACGGTCGGTCGGCATGAGTCCTCATCCGGGAGAGTCTCGGGAGTGTGAGCAGTCTAGCTCGACCGCACCCGCCGGCATGATGCTTCGTCGCGCGTCTTGAGAGTAACGAGACCGTGCCCATGACGACGTAAAATATTGCGTTTCAATCCTCGCAAATGGTTACGTTCTGCGGTTCTCCGGCAATCGCAAAATATTACGACAAAATTTTCATTGACGACGATTTGCAGCCGTGCTTACTCTTCGGCGCGTTGCAGCTCGGGATTTTCAGAGCGTTGGAAACCCGCCGCACCGTGCAGGGGCGCCGTGCTGAAAAGCTGTGTAGTACGCAGTAGGGGATTGCATGGACGCCATGCGCGACCGTCGCGGATCTTGCGACCTGACTTCCGTTGAGAGGTCAGCGGTTGCTTCCATTCCACTACGTCTCCCTATCCCGCTTCGGCAGAAAAAGTTTAGGGGTGCGGCATGAGCCGCGCTTCGCGTCTCCTGGCGTTTACCGCCCGGGACCCATCGAACCCCGTGCTGCTATGCGACCTGCTTGATGAACTGCTGGGTGAGGGGCGGGTGGATGAGGCGCTCGCACGATTGCGGGCGACCGCCGACAACGTGCGCGCACTGCCCGCGGTGAAATTTCGCGAGGCGCGCTGTGCGCTGATGAATGGGGATTTCGCCGCAGTGACGGAGCTGCTGCAGCCTCTGGCGAGTGCCGCCGAGGTGCCGGCGGGCATCGTCCATGACCTCGCTTATGCCCATTTGTCGTTGGGTCATTTCGAGGAAGCGATGCGGGCGCTGGATAACGCGCGCCCAGAGGGCGTGGACGCCATCTCGATCGCTCTGCTCAAGGTGAGAATTTTCCACCATCAGGGCCAGTACGCCGCTGCCCTGGCCTTGCTCGAGACGGTTGCCGGCGGCCCACGCCTCGCCGAAGCGTTTGGACTGCGCGCGATGCTGCTGTTCGACAGCGGCGATACGGCACAAGCTTCTGCGGTCGCGGCCCGTGCGCTCGACATCGACCCCTCGCAGTACGAGGCGGCTATCGTGGCCGGCACGATAGCGCTGTGGGAACGGCGTCTGGACGCTTCGCAAGCGCTGTTCGACGGCGTGCTGGCAATGGATCCGCATTCGGGACGGGCGCTGCTCGGCATCGGCCAGAACCGGATGCTGCGCGCGGACATGCCGGCCGCGCGTGCGGCACTGGAGCGCGCCACGGCGGCGATGCCTGGGCATATCGGCAGCTGGCACGCGTTGGCCTGGTGCCAATTGCTGGAGGGCGACCTAGCCGGGGCTGCGGACAGCTTCGGACGGGCCTTTGCAATCGACCGCACGTTCGGTGAGACCCATGGAGGCATGGCACTCGTGCATGCGTTACGCGGCGATCGCCTTGCCGCCGAGGAGTCGATCAAACGTGCGACGCGACTCGATGCGAACGGCTTGTCGGCGCGCTACGCGCGCAGCGTCTTGCTGCTGGACGAAGGGCGCAAGGAGGAGGCGCAGGCGATCGTCGACGACATCCTGAAGTCACCAGGACATGCTGTTGCGGTGCCGGCAGATTTCATTTTCAGGCTGCGTGAAATCGTGCGTCCGCGAGATTAGCCATGGATAGTGATACCGCCATGCATCTGCTTTCGGAAACGCTGCTTACCGCGGCGAAGGTCTCGGCCCCCTTGCTGCTGGCCACGCTGGTGGTGGGGTTGCTGATCTCGGTGTTGCAGGTGGTGACCCAAATCCAGGAGATGACGCTGACTTTCATTCCCAAGTTGGTGGTCGTGGTCGTGATGTTTCTTGTCACCGGCGCCTGGATGATGGCGGTAGTGGTGGAGTTCACCAAGCATCTCTTCGGCCTGGTGGCAGGGATGTGACGATGCAGCACTTCGTGGACATGGACGTCGCCGTTTTTCTGCTCGCCATGGCGCGCTTTGCGCCTCTGCTGATGGTGCCTGCCTTTACTCCGTTCGCGTGGGTACCGGTTTACGTGCGCGCGATCGTTCTGCTCGCATTGACGCTGGTTGCCGTAGGTGTCAGTACACACCCGGCAACTCAGTTCGACATGGCACAGCCACTGGCGTTCTTGCTGGCACTGGTCGGAGAGAGCTTGCTGGGTTTGTCTCTCAGTTTGGCAGTTGTGTTGCCAGCGGCCGCACTGGGGTTCTCCGCCGGCGTGGTCGACATGCAGTCGGGTATCGCTGCAGCGAGCCTGTTCAACCCGTCGACCCGCGTGGCAGAGGCGCTGGTCGGTACCGCGGTGCAGTGGGCCGGCATGATGGTGTTCTTCGCGACGGGCTTGCACCTCGTATTGCTGCAGGGATTGGTTGCGTCGATCCAGCTGGTGCCGTTGGGTACCGGAAGCTTTCTGTTGTCGCCAGAAACCTTCATGGGACTGCTCGGCTCCCAGTTCCTGTTCGGGATGATGGTGGTGGTGCCCGTGGTGCTGGGATTGTTCGCCATCGACTTGGCGGTGGCGTATGCCAGTCGGTCGATGCCGCAGGCCAATGTGTACTTCGTAGCGCTGCCGATAAAGATGTTAGCGGCATTCGTGTTGTTGGGGGGCGCGTTGCGCTGGGCCCCCCAGCTTATCGGGCGGCTCTATCGCGATGCGTTTTCGTCGTTGCCGGTTCTGTCAGGGGTCCGTTGAGCATGGCCGACGAGCAATCCAAGACCGAGCAACCCACACCGTATCGCCTGCAGGAAGCACACGACCGCGGGCAGGTTTCGCGCAGTGCGGATCTCAGCGGCGTATTGGTAACCATCGTGTTCAGTATCGCGTTTGCCGTCACGAGTTATGCGGCTGCCGCTGCCCTAGCTCGCGCGTTGCGCCGTACCTTGCTGATGGCGGGCAATGCACCGGCGCCGTCGGCGGGACTGGCCGCTTGGTTGCGAATGACTTTCGCGCCGTTCTGGCAGGCTTTGCTCCCGGTGCTGCTGGCGGTATTGGTCGCCGCAGTCATCGCCAACGTCGTGCAGACTGGACCCACTTTCAGTACCACACCATTGAAACCCGACTTCAGCCGGCTCAATCCGGCGCAAGGTCTCAAGCGCATCTTTTCGCTACAGATCTTGTGGGAGCTGTTCAAGCTGATACTGAAGGTTTCTCTGCTCGGCGGAGTGGGTTGGCTCGTTGCATCTGGTATCCATCGCGAGGTGGACGCCGCCGCACTCTCTGCACCTGCCGGCCTGGCCATGCTGTTTCGTTCGGTATACACGCGGGTAACAACCTGGGTGCTGGTATTGCTGGGCTTGGTGGCATTGCTCGACCTGTGGTTCGCGCGGCGCGAATACATTCGCAAGCTGCGCATGAGTCGGCGAGATCTCAAGGACGAGATGAAACGCCGAGACGGGGATCCGGATATCCGCAGCAAGCGCAAGCGACTGATCGCCGAGTTGCTGAAACACTCCCGATCGCTTGCCCGGGTACCGGAGGCCGACATCGTGTTGGCCAATCCCACGCATCTGGCGGTTGCGCTGCAATATCGGCCCAAGAGCATGCGCTCGCCCATCGTGCTGTCCAAGGGCACCGATGCGATGGCGGCGCAAATGCGCCTGAGCGCTTCGCGGTCTGATGTTCCTTGCCTGCACTCGCCCGAGCTGGCGCGCGCGATATTCCGGGAATGCCGGATTGATCAGGCGGTGCCCCCGCATTTGTTCGCCCAGCTGGCCCCGGTCTATCGCTGGCTGATGAAGCGCCCCGGCACGAGGATCTTTTCGTGAACCCCATGTTCGGCCAGCTCTGGCGCAGCAAACGCGACGTCGTGCTCGTCCTGGGCGTGATCGTGATCCTGGTCATCCTGTTCACGCCGATTCCGTCGGCGTTGCTGGACTTCCTGCTGGTGCTCAACTTTACCGGCGCGCTGCTGGTGTTGTTGATCACGTTCTTCAGCGATTCGCCGCTGAGCTTCTCGACGTTCCCGTCGCTGCTGCTGATCACCACGTTGTTCCGCCTGGCGCTGAACATCTCGGCGACCCGGCTGATCCTCGACAGCGGCAACGCTGGCCGCGTGATCAATGCGATCGGCAACTATGTCGTTGGCGGAAACTATGTGATAGGCCTGGTGGTATTCCTGATCCTGGTGGTGGTGCAGTACGTCGTGGTCACCAGCGGTGCGCAACGTGTGGCAGAGGTTGCCGCGCGATTCACCCTCGACAGCATGCCCGGCAAGCAGATGAGCATCGATGCCGACATGAACATGGGACTGATCGACGAGCATGAGGCGAAGCGACGGCGCAGCCAAGTGGAAAAGGAAGCCAGTTTCTATGGCGCCATGGACGGGGCGACCAAGTTCGTAAAAGGCGACGCGATTGCCGGCATCGTGATCATCCTGATTGACATCGTCGGCGGACTTGCCGTGGGCATGATCCAGCACGGCATGGCGTGGGGCGATGCGGCGCACCGGTACACGCTGCTGACCGTCGGTGATGGCATAGTCACGCAGATCCCTTCGCTCGTGATCGCGGTGGCCACCGGCATCATCGTCACGCGGGCGGCGTCGGATTCGCTGCTCGGCACCGAGATCGCACGGCAGGTACTGTCGAACTCCTACACGTTGCTGATCGTGGCCTTGGCGTTGGCAGGGCTGCTGTTTCTGCCGGGTTTGCCGGCGTGGCCGGTACTGCTGGTGCTGCTGGGCGTCGGTGCGCTGGTTTTCATCAGCTCACGCGCGACGCCAATGAAGGAAGACACCTCGACGGACGCTCCCAAGCCGGCTGCGGCGCGACCGGAAGAGGACTTGTACAAGCTCCTGAGCGTAGAGCCGATCGAGATTCACTTGGGCGGCGGAATCGTTGCGGCATACAACGCCCGCGGCCTGGACATGGGCGAGCGCATCGCCGCCTTCCGCAAGCAGTTTGCCATGGAGGCGGGCTTCGTGTTGCCCAAGGTGAAGATGGTGCAGGATTTGCCGCTCGCCGCCGATGCCTATGAATTGCACGTCCAAGGGACGCCCGCCGGGCGGGGAGAACTACACTTCGATTCGTTGTTGGCGATCAATCCTGGCGGCAAACGGGCCAAGCTGGAAGGGCGCGAGACGCGCGACCCGGCCTACGGTCTTCCGGCTCAGTGGATAGGCGCGGAACAGCGCCAGTACGCCCGCGGCGCGGGTTACACGCTTGTGGATCCGGAAACCGTGTTGATCACCCATCTGGGCGAGGTGGTGAAGCGGCATGCGCCGGATCTGCTTACGCGCGCCGAGACCGAGCGGTTGGTCATGCGCGTACGCGAACGGCAGCCCTCGCTGGTCGACGAGCTGGTTCCCGGCGTGATGTCGCATACGGATATCCAGAAAGTGCTGCAGCAGCTGTTGCGCGAGCAGGTCAGCATCCGCCACATCGAGGCCATCCTCGAGGTGCTGGTCGACGCGGGCAAGACGCTCAAGCAAACCGAGGATCTGGTCGAGCGCGTACGCGAGCGCCTCGGCCCGGCGATCTGCCAGCGTGTCAGCAACGCACAGGGCGAACTGTACGTACTGACCCTGGCGCCGGAACTGGAGCGATCCATCGTTTCCGCGGTGCGCCAGCGCGACGGAGCCGGAGCCTTGATCGGCGACCTGGCCCAGCTGGACGCGCTGCTTGGCGGACTGGCACGGCAGACCGAGGCCATGATGTCGCGCAACCACCTGCCGGTGCTGCTGTGCCCGGGCGTGGTGCGCCGGCACATCCGCGCCTTGATCCAGCGCAGCCTGCCGCACGTCACCGTGCTCGGCATCAACGAGGTGCCGTCCACCCTGGTGGTAAAGGCGTTCGGCACCGTCACCGCGACCCCGACGGCTACCGCCGCATGAGGACACCATGATCAGCACCATTTCCAGCATTGCCCGCTATCTCGGCAACGACGTCCAGGCGCTCGATGCGATCAGCCAGAACGTGGCGAACATGCGCACGACGGGTTATCGCGCCGAGCGCATCCGTACGGACTTCAGGACGGGGGCTCCGGATCCGCTTCCTTCGCTGGATCTCGCCGACGGCGATCTGGACATGACCGGCAAGCCCCTGGACCTGGCGCTGCAAGGGCCGGGATTCTTCGTCGTGGACGTGGACGGCCGGGAGATGCTGACGCGCGACGGCCAGTTCCATATCGACGCGAGCCAGCAATTGGTCGACGCCTCTGGCCACCCGGTGCTGGGCCAGTCGGGACCGGTCACGCTCGTTCACGACAGTGTACGCATCAGCGCGGCCGGTGAAATCTTCGACGGCAACCAGAGCATCGACAGCCTGCGCGTGGTCGCCGTCGCAACCCCCGAGGCCCTGCGGGAAGCCGGAGGCGGCCTGTATGCGTACGCCGGCGCGGCGGCCGAGTGGAAGGGAAGCGTCCATCAGGGCGCATTGGAAAAGTCCAATGTCGATGCGAGCTCGGAAATGGTGAGGCTGATCGAGCTCACGCGCCATGCGCAATCGGTACAACGCGCCATTCAGGCCTACGACCAGGCCATGCAGACCGGCATCAACCACATCGGCGACAACGCCTAGGACGGATCATGATCGACGCACTCTATATCGCCACGGCGGGGCTGAAGAGCCAGCAGGCGCAGATCGACACCTTGTCGAACAACATCTCGAACATGCAGACGCCCGGTTTCAAAAGCCGGCGCGTGGCCTTCGGGGACGTTGCCGTGATATCGCCTGAACAGGTTCAGGCCGGCATGTCGCCGCAGAGCGCAGGCGCCGGATCGGAGATCCTGTCGACCAGCTCGGTGTTTTCGCAGGGCGCGATGCAGCAGACCAACAGAGTCTGGGACATCGGCATCCAGGGCGAGGGTTTCCTGGAGGTCGTCGATGGCAACGGCAACCACCTGTATACCCGCGATGGGCAATTGCACGTGGACAACCAGGGCTATCTGGTCACCGCCGCAGGCGATCACCTTGCCCAGGATTTCCAGGTTCCACCGGACGCGACCGACATACGGATCAACCAGAACGGCCAGGTTTACGCGACGGTGGGCGCGGATCAGGAACAGACGCTGCTGGGGGAGATCGAGTTGAGTACGTTCCCGTCGCCCGAGGGGCTGCAACTGGTGGGCAACAACAATTTCGCGCCGACCCAGGCATCGGGGGATCCGAGCGTTGGCAGGCCGAACGAGAACGGCGTCGGTGCACTGATGCAGGGCATGCTGGAAGGATCCAACGTGGACATGGTCTCGGAGATGTCGACCCTGGTCATCGCCCAGCGTGCCTACCAATTGAATGCGCGGGTGCTGCAGGCGTCGGACCAGATCCTCGACACCATCAACAACCTGCGCCAGTGACCATGCTGCGGATTCTTTCCATCGTGTTGCTGGCGGCGGCACCAGCGATTGTGTCGGCTGCTCCGCAAGCGACCCAGCGCATTGCGGCGGCACGCATCGTGGCCGCCGCGCGTGCGCAGGTCGATGCGCGGTTGGGCAGCGAAGCAGCCACATCGAAGGTAAGCGTGATCGGCGCGCCCGCGGACATCTCGGTTCCCGCAGGAACCGTCGGTCTGGTCGTGCGCCCATTGGCTGGCCGCTGGCCACGCGCGCGCGCCGGCGTGCCGGTAGCCGTGACCGTCGATGGAAAGGTTGCGCGATCGACCACGGTCTGGTTCGCGCTCGAAGTCCAGCGCAAGGTGCTCAGCTATGCCGGCGACGCGGCCCTGGGTACGGCGGCTGTAGCGCTGACGCTGGTTCCGCGCGACGTGGACATGGCGGCCGCGCGGGGGGAACCCGTGCGGGACGCGCGACAGATCGATGGCATGCGGCTGCGCCACGCGGTACTCGCCGGTTCGATGGTGCGAGTCGGCGATTTCGAACGCGTGCCGGACGTCGATCGTCAGCAGCGGGTGCACGTCGACGTGGCGTTGGGTGCAATCCGCATGCAGGCGCAGGGCACGGCCATCGCCAAGGGCGATGCGGGCGACGTCGTGCCCGTTCTGGTCGACGGCGCGGTGTCGCCCGTACGTGCCCGAGTGACCGACAAGGGGGAGGTGGAAGTTGTCCGATAAGCGTGGATTCCTCTTGTGCCTGGCCTGGATGCTGATCGTTCCCGCCGTGCACGCCCAGACCTCTCCCGGTTCGATGATCGATCCGGACGATTACCGCGGCCTGACCGCCGACCGGCGCGCCCACCGGCCCGGCGACACGCTGACCGTGCTGGTGACCGAGACGTCGCGCGCCTCGGCAAGCGCCAATACTGATGCAGGCAGTGGCGTCCAGTTGGGCGCCACCACGCAGACGCGTTTCGGCCGCCACGACTACGGAGTCGGCTTGTCCGGCGACAACGCGGGCCAGGGCAAGACGTCGCGTGTCGGCACCTTGCAGGCGGAGCTGGCGGTGCGGGTGGTCGGCGTGGACGACAGCGGGCTGCTGCGTATCCATGGGGAGCAACTGGTGGTGGTCAATGGCGAGAAGCAGCACTTCACGCTGACGGGGTTGGTGCGCAGCGAGGACATATCGGCGGCCAATACGATTCCGTCCAACCGCATCAGCGAGGCAAACATCGAGTTCACCGGTCAGGGTGACGTTTCCGAGGCCCAGCGACGCAGCATTCTTTATCGCATCACGCATTGGCTGGGCCTGATATGAGTCGCTGTCTTGTTATTTTGTTGCTCCTTGCGTGTTGCTGTGCAGTGGCACGGGCCGATGACAACAGCGTCCGACTCAAGGAGATCGCGCGCGTGCAGGGAGTACGGGACAACGCGCTCACCGGCTATGGTCTGGTCGTCGGCCTAGCCGGTACCGGCGATTCCAGCAAGAATCGTCTTACCGTGCAGTCGGTGGCCAATGCGCTCAGTCATTTCGGGATCAGCATCAGCCCGGACGACCTCAACAGCCGCAACGTCGCAGCCGTCATGGTGACCACGACGTTGCCGGCATTCGCCGAATCGGGACAGAAACTCGACGTGTCGGTGTCCTCGCTGGGCGATGCGCGCAGTCTGGCAGGAGGTGTCCTGCTGGAAACCCCGCTGGATGGTCCGGACGGCAAGCTCTATGCGCTGGCACAAGGGCCGTTGTCGGTAGGCGGATACGAGGTCCACGCGTTCGGCAGTTCGCAGCAGAAGAACCATCCCACCGTGGGGCGCGTGCCGAACGGCGCCCTGGTCGAACGCGAGGCGCCGCTGGGCCTGCAAGCCAGCGGGCGCACGCTCGACGTGGTGCTCTATCAGCCGGATTTCACCACCGCGGAGCGGGTGGTCGAATCGCTGCGCCGCAACGCCGGGGTGGATGCGGTGGCCGAGCATGCGGGCAAGATCCGCGTGACCTTCGCTTCGCCGCCACAGGATCTGATTCGTGCGATCTCGATGATCGAGAACGTGCCCGTGACGCCGGATCAGGCCGCTCGCGTGGTGGTCAACGAGCGCACCGGCACGGTGGTCTCCGGCGGCGACGTGAGGCTTGGCGCCGTCACGATTTCGCAGGGCGACCTGCGCATCGTGGTGCGGACCACCTACCAGGTCTCGCAGCCCGACGGCGTGCTGGTGAGGCCGTCCGCGAACATCGGTACGGCGGTGGTTCCGCAATCCGACATCCACGTGAGGGAGCCAGAGGCGAAGCTGGTCACCATCCCGGGCGGCGCCACCGTGGCCGACCTGATCGGTGCGCTCCGCGCGATTCACCTTTCCACGCGCGAGGTAATCACCATCCTGCAGTCCATAAAGGACGCCGGCGCCCTACGCGGCGAACTGATCATCCAATGAGGGGGAGCACATGGATCTGACCGTCGAAGCCATACGTCTGGGCATGAACATGGCGCAACTGCGTGCCGAAGTCGCCAGCACGAACATCGCCAATGTCCACGTCGCGGGCTATCGCGCGGAGCGCGCGGATTTTGGAGCCGCCATGGGGCTGCTGCGCGAAGCCGCAGCAGATCCGGACATGGCCGTCGATCGCCTGACGGAGCTGACGCCCGCCGTGCTGCGGAGCTCGGTGAACCGTGCGGACGGCGAAGCAGACAGCTCTGCAAGCCTTGACGGGCAGGTGGCGGAGCTTGAGTCCGCCGGCGTGGATTTCCAGTCGCTGACGACGGTCTTGTCGCGGCGTTTTGCCTTGATGCAGCTGGCCTTGACCGGGAGAAACGGATGAGCGTCGATTCGATCCTTGCCGCCACGCGTTTTGGGCTGGAGTACGAGCGCCTGCGCCTAGAGGCGGCCAGCCACAACATCGCCGTGGCCAACACGCCGGGCGCACCTGGGCGGCCGACGCAGCTGATGCGCGCGGTGGCGCCACACACCACTGGTTTCGATGCAGCGATCGGTGGGTCAGAACAGTTTGACCACCCGGTCCTGATCGCCACCGACGTCGCCCAGCGCGAAGTCCACGATCCGTCGGATCCGTCAGCGGACAAGCGCGGCATGGTGAGTTATCCGCGCGTGGACATGGTGACCGAAATGAGCACTTTGCTGGAGGCCAGTCGCGCATACGAGGCCAACGTGCGTGCGTTCAACACGCTGCGCGGCATGGCGCTGCATGCGCTGGATATCGGGAGCGGCTCATGAGCGTGATGCCGATCGATGACGTTTCCTTCAGCCTGCCGGTCATGCCGGAGCAGGGCCCGGACGAATCTCTCCCGGCGGGTCCGTCGTTCCTGCAGATGACGGGTCATGCGCTCGATCAGGTCAATGGCAGCCTGAACGCGGCGGATGCCTCGGCGCGTGCGCTTGCTGCGGGGGAGAACATCCCGGTCCAGGACGTGATGATGGCGATGGAGCATGCCCATCTGCAGTTGCAGTTCGCCGTCGAGGTACGCAACCGCATCGTGGATGCCTACCAGAACTTGACGAACATGCAGTTGTAGCCGGTTCGGCTCCATCCGCACTTGCGTGTAGTGCGGGTGCGGCGGGGTAGGCGGGTTGGGGTAAGGGATGGGGAGCATCCGGCATCATCCGGTTCATCGCAGGTGTGCAGGCGTCGGGGAATTTTTACGGAGTAGGCAATGCGGCATTTCTTTGCATCCATGTCACGGCGTTCACGCATTGCATTTGCGACGGGGCTGTTTTTGATCCTGTGCCTGGTCGGCGGCGCCACGTGGTGGATCATGCACCCGCCGTATGGGTTGCTGTTCGGCGAGCTGCGCGAATCGGACGCTGCCGAGATCACGACGGCGCTGAGTCAGATGCAAGTGCCATGGCGGCTGGCCGACGAGGGCCGAACCATCCTGGTGCCCGCGGAGCAGGTGTACGAGACGCGCATGAAGCTGGTCTCTCAAGGTGTGCCGAAAGGGGGGAGCGTCGGATTCGAGTTGTTCAAGGACTCCGACTACGGCGTCACCGAGTTTGCCCAGAAGGTCAATTTCCAACGCGCTCTCCAGGGTGAACTGGAGCGGACGATCACCTCGCTGAGTGAAGTTGCTTCGGCGCGAGTACATCTGACCATCCATCACGCCAGTTTGTTCGAACAGGATCAGGAAGCATCGAAGGCTTCAGTAACGCTAAATCTGCAGCCGCAAAAACACCTGGATGCCCGTGAGGTTGCCGGTATCCAGCGCCTGATCGCATCCGCCGTCGAAGGGTTGGTACCGGAATCCGTGGTCGTACTGGACGGCAAGGGCCTCGTTCTTTCCGGAGTTGCCACGGACGGACAGGGCGGTGTGCCGGTCAGCGACAGGCTCGACCAGCAGAGCCGGCTGGAGGCGGAAATGCGCAAGCGCGTCGGCCAGATGCTGCATCGTGTGTTGCCCAACGATGATTTCACCGTATCGGTGGGGGTGCGCCTCAACTATGACCACGTCAAACGGGTCAGCGATCGTCTGCTGGCTCAGGGGAGGGATGGCAACGGCCTGCTGGTGCGGGAGAAGGTCGATGCTACCGGACATCCTGCCGACAGCTCCGATCCCGATCACGTGAAGGCCGGCCTGGCTGACAAGCGGCGCGAAGTTGAGTACGCCCACGGTCACGAACAGGAGGAGGTCGAGCGGGCTCCTGGGCGCATCGAGCGCATATCGGTGGGCATTGTCGTTTCGTCGGCGTTGACCAAGGCAGAAGTCGGAAAACTATCGGACGTCGTGTCGGCTGGTCTTGGTCTCGATCCGGCGCGGGGCGACAAGATCGACATTGCCGCCATGGCAACGCCGCAACGTATGCTTCCCGCGCCCGACCTCAAGGCTGCATCGGCTGACGCGGTTTCCCCGACACCTCCCACGTCGACCGACCCGGTTCCGCTGACGAGTGCGCCCGCCTCATCGCACGCCGGCTTTCCTTCTTGGGCTTACGCGGCGGTTGCCGCGCTGATCTTGGTGTTCCTTCTGTCCCTGATGATGCTCGGACGGAGTTCGCCGCGTCGTCTGTTGCCGTCGGAGCGCGAGGAAACACTGGCGCAACTGCGGCAGTGGATGGACGCGGGTAACGAGGTGGGACAGTGAACAACGTAGGTATCCGCAAGGCGGCGTTGGCCATCGCTGCCATGCATCCGGCAGATCGTCGTTGGATGATGGCGCGCCTGCCGGGAACATGGCAGGCTCTGCTGGGTCCGTTGGTTCGGGAGGCCCGGCGTTTCACCGTGATCGACGCGGATGCCCTGCAGGGAGCTCTTGATGGTTCGGTCGACGTGCCAAGAGTCGACCTGCCGTCGCCGGGCGTCCTGATCGCCGTGCTCAACGAGCTATCCAGTCATTGGGCCGCCAGGGTGCTGGCCGCAACGGCGATGGATCACGCGGAACTCTACTTGGCGGCTTGCGGCAAACAGCGAGGCGATGCGATTCGCGATGAACTGGCGCAGTTGCAGCGCCCGTTCCCCCGCGCGTTGGCGGCGGCTCTGGTGCGCTGTCTCGACGAGGCCGGTCGGACGCTGGTCGCGGCGGAGGCTAGCCGATGATCCAGCGCTTACCGCATGACGCGCTTCTCGAGGCTGCCACTCGTCGGGTCGTAGGTGGAGGCCAGCCACCGGCGACTCAGGTGGCCGAGATACCCGCAACGGTTCTGGATCCCTCTGTCGAAGCCTACCGTGTCGGCTACGCCGAGGGTTATGAAGCGGGCGAGAGCGATGGCCTGCGCGACGCGGCGCAGCGCATGCAGCAGCAGGAGAATGCCGCTCGTGACCGCCTGGATGAGCTCGAGTGCGAGCGCGAACGACTCTCGGTACTTGCGGATGGCCTCTGCGAGGCTTTGCACCGCCATGGCAATGCCATGGAAGAGATGGCCTTCGAGTTGGCGCTGGCAAGCTTGGCGCGAACCTTCGGCCAGATGCAGGACGATGGCCAACTGCTGCGCAGGCTGTGCACACAAATGGCGGCGGAAGTTCGCGCTGAAGCCGTACGGCTGGTGGTGGCGGAGCAGGACCGGCCACTGCTTCCCTCGCGTATCGATGGTTTGGAAGTGGAGACCAGGCGGGAGCTGGATGCCGGCGAGTGCCTGCTTGAGACTGACCGGGGCCGGATGGAAAGTTCGATTGGCCAGCGCTTGAGAGTGATCCACGACACCATGCTTCAGGCGTTGGGGGTCGATACGCCATGACCACCATCTCCCTGCTCGATCGCTACCGCAATCTGCTTGCCGATCAGCCGCTGGTATGCCGAACCGGCGAGCTGCTCGGTTTCAATGGCCTGGTGGCGGAGGCTCGTGGGCCGGATGCCACGATCGGCGAACTCTGCGAGGTCGAGAGCGGCGCCGACGGGCAGCGGATCCGTGCCGAGGTTGTCGGGTTTCGCGAGGGGAGGGTGCTCTTGATGCCTTTCGGGCACCTGCGTGGCGTGTCGATTGGCGCTCGTGTGCGTGCCTTGGGATATTCCTTGCGGGTGCCTGTCGGGCATGCCTTGATCGGGCGCGTCATCGACGCGTTTGGTGCTCCCCTGGATGGAGGGCCTTGCATCGCTGCCGAAGGCCTGCGGGAAGTCCATCGTCCACCCATCAACCCCATGCGCCGGGCACCGCTGGAAGAAGCGCTGGAAACCGGTGTAAGGGCAATCGACGGTGTACTGCCTTTTGCCAAAGGACAGAGGGTTGGTGTATTCGCGGGCAGTGGTGTGGGAAAAAGCACCCTGCTCGGCATGATGGCCCGCCACGTTCGCGCGGATGTCGTCGTGATCGCGCTCGTCGGCGAACGCGGGCGCGAGGTCGGCGACTTCCTGGACAACGCGCTGGGCCAGGAAGGCCGCGAACGTTCGGTGATGCTGGTGGCGACCGCCGACCAGCCGGCGCTGGTGCGAACCCATGCGGTACACGCCGCCCATGCCATGGCGGAATTTTTCCGTGACGAAGGCATGGACGTCCTGCTGATCGTCGACTCGATAACCCGCTTTGCCATGGCACAGCGCGAGGTCGGGCTGGCCGTGGGCGAACCTCCCACGTCGCGCGGCTATCCCCCTTCAGTGTTCAACCTGCTCCCGCAGATCCTCGAACGGGGTGGGCGAGTACGCGACGGAGGTTCGATCTCGGCCATCTACAGCGTGCTGGTCGAGGGCGACGACATGAACGAGCCGGTGGCCGACCACATGCGCGCCATCCTGGATGGGCACGTGGTGCTGTCGCGCGACCTCGCTTCGCGCGGGCAGCTTCCGGCGATCGACCTGCTGTCCAGCGTGAGCCGCCTGGTGTCGAGCGTGGCGAACGAGGAACAGCAGAAGATCATCCAGCGCGTCAGGTCCATCCTCTCGACTTTCCAGGCGTCACGCGACCTGGTGGACATGGGGGCTTACCAGCCTGGAACGAATCCGTCGCTGGACGAAGCCATCGCGCTGCATCCGCGCATCGTCGAATGCCTGTGCCAACGGCCCGTGCAATCGTCCACGCGCGCCGAGAGCGTCGAACTGCTGCGGGCCATCGTGTCGCGCGAGGATCGAACATGAAGGATGAGCGATTGCACGCGTACGAAGTGTTGCTGCGCGTGGCGAAGGTGCGCGAGCTGCGTGCATCTTCCGCACTGGCCGAGGCATCCGCCGAAGCGCGCGCCTGCGGCGTGCGGCACGACGAGGCCGGCGCGGCCCATGCGGTGGTGGCGGCTGCGGGCCGCGGGATGGCTGCGGGCCAATCGAATCTGGATCTCGCCCGCTACGAGCTGCTTTCGAACCTGGACGCCTTGCTTGCCATGAACCTGGAGACGGCTCGCGACGAGCTCGATTCCGCAGATACGTTTTGCCGGGAACGTGCGCTTGCCGCAGTAAAAGCCAAGCGATATCGCGAAAAGGCAGACGCCCAAGTGCGGGAGACCCGCGGAACGCAGGAGCGAACGAAGCTCGCCGGCCTGCAGGAAGAAGCAATCGAATGCTGGCTTCGGGGTAGGGGACGATGAGCAAAATAGGCCATGTCCGGGCTTCGCTGGCCGCATCCATTCAGCAAGGTGTGCGGGCGAATGACCGTGACTTTGCCGATGAGCTGCGCAAGACGGGGCACGCGGCATCGGAAACTCCTTCACGTCACACGAGTGTGGATAGTCGTGAACCGGAGGTTCATCTTCACCGGCTGGTCCCGGAAAGTAAGCCGGCTGATCCCTGTAGCTCGACCACAGATCGTGGTGCGCCTCACGCGGCGCCTGCGGCCACTCCACTTGTCGGACAGTACAACGAGCCGACAATGGACAGGGTCGCAAGCGGATCGGTTGCTTTCGAAGCCCCGGCCACTGGTTCAGAGATGGGACCAACCGCCGGCATTCCGGCAGAGTTGGGGGTGTGGCCGGTGCCGCAGCCGAACGCAACGGTCCAGCTTACGGGCGTTACCGAAACATTGGCCGGGTCCCGAGTGTTTGGAATCCATCTCTTCGCCGGCAGGTACCTTTCCGAACTGTACGCGTCAGCGTCCTGTGGTCTGCCGCCTTTCCCGTCGAGGGCGGGCATCGCCGACACAGAAGACACGGCGGTTGCGCCCCACGCTGGGGTGCGGGAGACAGCTGGTCCCATGGTTTCCACCCTGACTCCATATCCGCCTCAGTACGGGGCCATGCAGGTATTGGGCGATATGGCGAGAACGGCGGTCGGTGCTCTAGGGGAAGAGGCTGAGCCAGCAGCAGCGGCGGCAATTTCTGATACCCAGCGCGCGGTGCCTTGGCCCGAGGATTCGCTACGTCTCACAAAAAACGCCAATGGTGGCCTGACACTTTGGTTGCGTGATTACCGCATGGACGACACCGCTGCGATCCATGTGGTTGAAGCCATGGTGCAGGAGGCCCGATCCAAAGGGCTGAAGCTGGAAAAAGTTCTGTGGAACGGTCGCGAGGTCTGGACCTCGCTCAACGAATCCTGATCGAGGAAACCTCATGTCGGTCGACGCCATCGGAACCTTGCTGAACCCGTCAGGGAATTCCGTCAACGCGAGTTCGGGTATCAATGAACAGGACTTCATCAAGCTGTTTGTCAGCGAGTTGCAATTTCAGGACCCCATGCAACCGCTGGACAACAGCCAGTTCCTCACGCAGCTCGCGCAGTTCGTCAGCATCGAGCAGCAGAGCGAAGAGGTCTCCGGAATCAACAATCTGTTGACTCTGGGCTCACAAGGGCAGCCGTTGACGTTGCTGACGCATAACGTCCAGATCGCCAACGCCGACGGCACGACGACGTCCGGCAAGGTCGTTGGTATCCAGTACGACTCGAAGGGGGTCAGGCTGACGATAACCACGTCGGGCAGCAATGTGCTCACCGACGTCGCCCTTTCCCAAGTGCAACTCGTCACGCCTTAATAAGGAGAACAAGACATGTCGGGCATCATGCAGGCGCTTTACAGCAGCATCTCGGGGCTATTCAGCTTTTCGAACAGCCTCAGCACCATCAGCAACAACATCAGCAACATGAACACACCCGGTTTTCGAGAGAGTGAGTCATTCTTCGAAAACATCATGGGCGAGGCCGGCACCAGGGTGGCCGGAACGGGCCAGAACCTAAGTGAAGGAAAGATCCAGCAAACCAGTACGCCAACGGATGCGGCGATCATGGGGGATGGCTTTTACATCCTCAAAGACTCGTCGGGCAATACCTATTACACGCGATCGGGTCAGTTCGAATTCAACGCGTCCGGGCAACTGGTCGATTCGGTCAACAAGTATTTCGTCCAGGGATTCGACCCCAGCGGCGCTCTGGGCAATATCGACATCACGAATTACAAGACGCTACCCGCGCAACCGACGACTATCGTGAACATGACCGGCAACCTTATGCCGGCCGACCCAACGGATAGCGTCAGCGCCATCACGGTGTACGACGCACAGGGAAATGCGCACGTTCTTGGGCTATCGATGGCCAACAACACCTCGGTTACGCCGGGAAGTTGGCTGGTCACGATCACGGATGCCGCTGGCAATACGGTCGGCAGCGGCGAAGTTCGTTTCAATACCGACGGCACGCTTCAAAGCGGATTCAATGCCGTGACGATGACGAGCACGCTCGGCGGACATTCCCAGTCGATCACGTTCAACTTCGGTGCGGCCAACGGTCTCGGTGGCGTGACCAGTTTTTCCGGCGTGACATCGGATCTCTCCGCGTCAGTGAAGGACGGGCACGGTGTTATTGGCATTTCATCCCAGTCTTTCGACATCGATGGCACGTTGCAGATGGTGTACTCCAACGGCGAGACGAAGGCGGGCCCGCAGTTTGCCTTGGCATCGTTCCCGGACGAGAGCTCCATGCAGCTGACCCAAGGCAACCTGTATTCGCGGCCGAAAGGCCAAGTCGCACGCGTCGGCAAAGCCAACACGCCAGGATTCGGAAAGATCGAAGGCAGCAGCCTCGAGATGGCCAACGTCGACCTGACCCAGGAACTGGCCGCCATGATCGTGATCCAGCGAGGTTATCAGGCAAGCTCCCGCGTCATGACCGTGTCCAGCGACATGCTTCAGCAGCTCTATGACTCCACCAGGGGCGGCTGATCGATGGAGGGTTTTCGATTCAGTTGGCTTGGCGAGACGCGTCGCGAAGCCCTGCGGGCGCTGATAGCCGCCGAAGTGTCCGAGTGGTCGCAGGAGTGGTGGATCGAGCATGCGCCGGCCGAGATCCATGTCCGCGCGGTCGACCATGGAAGCTTCGTCATCAAGGGGGCCGCACCGTACGTGTCGACCGGAGAAGCTGGGTCGCTGGCGCTGTTTCTCGGTGGACGAGGTGCGGCAGGGGTCGGGCGTCATCTTGCAGGGTCGGTGGAGGAAGAGGGCGCCGGTTGGGCGGAACGGATCGGCGAAGAGGCGTTGGGCGATTTCGCAGCCCGCGTCTTCCGGCGGGGCGGGGTCGCCGGCGGCCCCGGTCTGCGGCAGTCCGCGGCTTCTCCCGACTTGGCGCGCCCCGAACTGGGTAGCTGCATTCTGGCCATCGCGGTCGGGCGGTTGGGGCTGAACCTGGCGTGCAGCCGGCGGCTGATCGACCGCCTGGTGCCGCCGCAAACAGGGAAGAAAGCCGATTTGGCATCGCGACGGGAAGCGCTCGGCAAAGTCCCCTTGCGCCTGGACGCCATCATGGATTTCGGGTCGGTCAATCTCGCGCAACTCACGGATCTGCGCGTTGGCGAGCTGTTGGTCGGAGACACGGCGTTGGAGGAGCCGCTGTCGATGCGGATCGAAGGGGGCATTGCCATCACCGGCGGCTACTTGCGCCGAGTCGGAGCCAAACGTGCCGTCATGCTGGACGGTATCCATTCGCAGGAAGAGTACAAGCCATGAAAGAAGTCGTCGTTGCACCGATTGCGCTGCAGGAAGCGGACGAGCCGCAACGTGCCGGGGCGCCGCTCGTTGAACGCAATGTGGCATTGCTGGGCCACGTCACCGTCCGTCTGGAGGTTCTGGTGGGCAGCGCCCAGCTCAGCGTCGAGCGGCTGTTCTCGCTCGCCAAGGGCGAAGCCGTCGAGCTGAATACCAGTCTCGACGACCCCGTCACGCTGATGCTTGACGGCAAACCCGTTGCGCACGGCCATCTGATGGCGGCCGGCGATCGCTTCGGCCTGAAGATCTCCGAGATCCTGTGAGCATTCCCACCTTGGGTTCAGCCTGGCTTTTCGCGGCGGTCACGTCCGGCGCACAGCTGGCGCAGTCGGCGATTCCCTACCGAAATGCGCCCGCCGTTTCGACGGGCAGCCTTGCCATGGCGATGACGATCACCTTGCTCGCGCTGATGGCGCTGGTGGGCGGCTTGGCGTACGCGCGCCGACGCGGCTGGACGATCGGTTCAAGGCCAGGAGCGCGCGGGATGGCGGAGGAGGGCATCGAGGTGAAGGCCTCACGGCGGTTGAGCATGGCCACGACCACCCATGTCATCGCTTATCGGGGGGCGGAGTACCTCGTCGTGGAGACTGTGCGGGGGACTGTGGCTACCGTCACGCCGTTGAGTCGCTTGCCGACTGGGCCGGGTGGCACGCCATGAGGAAAGGCAAGATTTTCGTTGTGGCGGTCGTGGTCTTCGCTGGCCTCGCGCTGCCGGCGCTGGCATGGTGCGCCGAACCCATCCGGGATGCGATCGCCCGTGCCGCGACGGAAGACAACTCGCCGATCCTGCGCTCGTTCCTGCTGCTTACGCTTCTTTCGTTTATCCCGCTGCTGGTCATCGCGTTGACCTCGTTCACGCGCATCATCGTCGTCTTGTCCATGGTTCGAAGCGCGCTGGGCCTGCAGCAGACTCCTCCCAATAGTGTCCTTCTCACACTGGCCATCTTCCTCACGCTGTTTGCGATGAACCCGGTGTTCCAGGCGGCCAAGCAAGCGGGAGTAGACCCTTATCTGCGGCATGAGATCCCTGCGCAAGCCGCTGTCGAGCGCGGGTTCGTGCCGTTCAAGATGTTCATGGTCCGGCAGACGCGCGAGGGCGACCTGCTTGCCGTCCTGCGCATGGCAAAAATGCCGACGCCCAAGTCGGTCGACGACATCGGGGTTCTGCAGCTCGTACCGGCATTCATGCTGAGCGAGCTGCATACCGCCTTCCAGATCGGCTTCGTGATCTTCCTGCCGTTCCTGCTCATCGACCTGGTGGTCGCGGCGATTCTCATGGCGCTCGGCATGATCATGCTGCCGCCGACCAGCATCAGTCTGCCCCTCAAGATCCTGCTGTTCCTCCTGGTGAACGGGTGGACCTTGCTCGCCCAGGCTTTGCTGAGTGGTTATCACATTTGAGCGGATGAGCAGGCACCTTGGACGGCGGTGAACAGACGCTCTGGGAGCGATGGCGTGGTGGGCGCGAATCCGTCGCCCGCGATGCGCTCATCCTCAAGTATTCATCCTGGGCACGGCTGGTGGCGCGCGACGTATACATGCGCGTGCATTCCCTGGGAGATGCCTGGCAGGATTGCGTCCAGAATGCGCTGATAGGATTGCTGGAGGCGATCGACCGCTTCGACCCGAATCGCCATATCAAGTTCGAGACCTATGCGCGCCACCGCATACGGGGTGCCGTATTCAATGGCTTGAGAACCTTGCGCGAAGGTCGTGCACCAGGAGCCCGGGGCGATGCTTGGGCGCGCGATCAGGCCGGCGCGCTGGCGGAACGTACCCAGTCACTCGATGACGGTTCCGCGCCCGACCCGCTTGATGCCTTCGTGGCCATCACCGTAGGATTGGGTCTCGGCTTTCTTCTCGATCAAGCGGCCTTTCCGGGCACGGAGGCCCCGCCAGATGCTTACGCCGAACTGGAAAAGAAAGAGTTGCAGGCTTCAGTGACCGAAGGGCTGGGGCAGCTGGACGAGCGGGAGCAGGTCATTCTCACGCTGCACTATTACCACCACGTGCCGTTTGTCGACATCGCGGCCCGACTCGGCGTCACCAAGGGCAGGGTGTCGCAGTTGCACAAGCGGGCCTTGGGCCGGTTAAGGGTGATCCTGGGCAGCCGTGTATTGGCGGAGTATTGATTTCCGGCGACGCGATAGTCGCCAAACAATGGATATGCATTGGCCGCAATGACGCTGGATTTGAGTACAGCTGATGAAACGCGTGGAGACGTCGAAGCCGAGGCTCGCGCTGGCGATCGGCGGTGCGTTGCCGTTGGCGCCTATGAGCCAAGGGATTCGGCAGGCATTGTTTAGGGTCCCGGCCGCTTGATCTCGACTTCATCCACTCTTCTAAACTGTTGCCGCCTTTCACGGAAAAGTACTTCATCGCACCGGAATGAAGGAATTCTCCGTGGTTCTGTTGTTTCGGATCATCGCCTGGCTTCTCCGTGACATGGCGCATCTCTTGCGAAGAAGGCAGCGAGGCGATCCGCTCCATTGTCGCTGTGGCCGTCGCAGGGAGTCGACTCCCATGCCTGTGCGCACGCGTGCCAAACCCGCATGGGTGCGCAGAGAAATCATCGCCCTGGCCGCTCGGGCGCCTACGCTCAGTTGCCGCAAACTCGCTCACACGTTTAACGGACGCCATGCCACAACGGAAATGAAGGTCGGCCACGACCTGGTGTGGCGTACGCTGCGTGACTATCAGGCCGATATCCGGCTCCAGCGCCAACAGCTTAAGCGTCGTGTCTACCGCCCCGGCAAGCCCAACCGCGTCTGGGGCATGGATGGCACCGGCAAGACCGACGAACAGAACCATCTGCACTTTCTGCTTGGTATCGTCGACCATGGTTCGCGGCGTTGCCTGACCCTGGAAGCATTGCGGGACAAGGCGTCGACCACAATTCTTCGCGCCCTGCTGGCCGCCATCGATCGTCATGGCAAACCCAGGGCCATCCGTACCGATAACGAGAGCATTTTTCAGAGCCGCCTGTTCCGCTTTTCCCTCGCCTGGCTTGGCATCCGTCACCAGACCACCGAATTGCACTGCCCCTGGCAGAACGGCCGCATCGAACGCTTCTTCGGCACGCTCAAGCAGAAGCTCGATCGATGGGCCGTGCCGGATCGCCCGGCGCTGACGGCCTCGCTCGATCTTTTCGTTGTCTGGTACAACCATGTGCGGCCTCACCAGCATCTGCAGGGTATGACACCTGCCGACACCTGGAACGGCATCGATACCCGGCGTCGCCCCGCACGGCGAAGAGTGTGGTTCGAAGCATGGGGCGGCCTGTTGCAAGGCGAGTATCTACAGCGCTGATCGCTGTCTCAGCACGAAACATCCAATGTCTGCTTTGCGGACGGGTACGGCCGCGTTGGGCGCAAAGAATCAGGCTCTTTCGCATACCAAAGTCGCTTGCCGGTACACCTGAAGCAATGAAATCGGGAGCGACACGGGGTTCAGCCGAGATACGTGCAAAAGCAGGACATAACCCTGAATTAAACTAGGTTTGTCAACGGTTTAGTGTGACATTTGGAATGCCTCCTTTCTCCTTTTTCCGTGGACAATGTTGGACCTATTCCAACAGGAGTTCGGTCACAAAGGGATCGGGCACGGCTTCCACGTCGATCAGGTAGTCACCGAAGCGCTTGATGTGCCCGGTCATATATGGGCTCATTGTCGCGACGTCTTGGCGACTTGGCTTCATCCCTTCGCTGACCAAGTCACGCAGAATCCGCGTGAGGTCGACCGCGTTACTGAAAATGATCGCGTTGGTGACCAGGTCGTTGTACTTGACCGTCTTTTCCTGCTCCTCCGGATCGTTGTCGGCGATCACCCCCTCGCCACCGAAGAAGTTCCATTTGGCGAAGCCATTGTAGGCCTCGACCTTGTTGGTCGAGGCGGTGATTTTCTCGCGCAGCTCCAGATCCGAAATATACCGGAGCAGGAAGATGGTACGAACGACGCGCCCCAGTTCACGGAAGGCCTGATAAAGCCGATTCTTACGGCTGTCGTTGCCCAGTTTTCGCAAGAGCGTCACGGACGAAATCTTTCCGGTGGAAATCGAAAGCACCACGCGCATCAGGTCTTTCCAATGAACCTCGATGAGCGACCAGTCGATGGTGTCCTTGAACAGCGTATCGATATGCTCATAGCGCGTATCCGGTGCCGGCCGGAAAAACTTCAAATCCTGCCAGTTGCGTATGCGAGGCATCAGCTTGATGCCCAGCAGGTACGACAAGGCGAATACGGGTGCTGATTGGCCTTGGGTGTCGGCATGGATAGTGTCTGGCTGGATGTCTGACTTGTTCTTCAACAACCCGTCAATGATATAAATCGCCTCCCACACCCCGCATGGAATGAAGTGCGAGAACAGCGCGACGTAGGTATCGGAAACATGGTGATAGGCGATGCCGCCATAGCCGCCGTAGCGTATGTGGTACTCGGCCATGAGGTTCTGGTCATACATGTCGTATTTAGTGCCATCGGCGGCGGCACTCTTTCCATTGCCCCACACCTTGGGCAGATGCAGCGTGTTGTAGGCATTGACGATGTCCTTGATCGCCAGATCGAGTTTCGTCGGGTTGATGTGGCGGCGATTCACGAAGGAAAGCATGTGCGGGGTCACGGCGCCGCGAAAGTGGCGAGCTGCCTGCACCGGGCCCAGATTGCAGCCGTAGGTAAAAGACGTGAGGATGTATCGCTCAGTCGCACGGTCAATCTTGGGGTCGGAGCCTGAAAGCGGGCCGAAATGCCGCGGAAAACCCACCCAGTGCGCCACGTTGCACAAGATGTCCAACACATTGCGCTCCGGCATGCGCGCAAGGATGGTGGCTTCCAAGGTCTTGGCCGCTTCGGTGGGTTCCGTGGCGGTGACGCGCTTGAGTACTGGTAAGCCATTGGCATCAATGACTACCTGGTTGTTCTCCGGGTAGGCGGCATCGATCTCTTCGGCGACGCGTGTCAGCTCGTCACGCAACCGGGTGACGAATGCCGTGGCATCCGTGGGTAGGTCGAGTTGGCTGCAATAGTCAATCAGGTGTGCTTGGCAGTCTTCCCAGCCCAGCAGCTGATCTCGGTAGTCGGCGTATTCCTCGGAGCCGGCGATGGCTACGTCGCCGGTCTTCAGTTCGTTGGCCAGGCAGGAGAAGACGCAGGCCTCCAAATGCCGACGATGCAGGCGTGGGTTTCCGGTCTCGTCGCGCTGGGTCACCGCGCGGCGCCATCGCTCGTTCGCGAAGGACAGGTCGATCGACTCCTCCAGCCAATCGCCACGCCGCGATTCATGTTCAAGAACAAGATCCAGCGCCTCCATCAAGCTGCGATCTTCGCTGGTCGACGCCAAATCGAGCAGCCGAACCATCCTGAAAATGGTGGGACGATGGCTTTTGTAGAACTTCCAGACCAATGGGTAATAGTTGTCACCGCTGTACGCATTGATGGCGGCACAGTCTTCCTGCAGGGTCTCCATACCACCGCGCTTACGCAAGAGCTGGCGTATTTCTCGACCAGCATCCGTGTCGCTGGCGTGCGTATCCAAGACTTGGATGACATCGGCGAGCGTGGCGACGATCGCCTCGGTCTTCTCGCGGTGACGAACCCGCAAACGCTCCATCTCCTCCTTGGCGCGGCGGTGAAGATTGTTCATCCGCTTGATGTACATCGCGGCCAGATCATCGCGAGCCTGGATGCGTGCACGGTGAATCAGGCTCAGCAACAGCATGTGTCGTTTGGGGGCGCCAAAATCTCGCAGCTCGGCCGCATCAAGGGCTTTCGCTTCGGCGGCAAAGTGCTTGATCTTCACCTCCGGCACATCGGCCAACAGATGCATGTCGCCCATCAGATTGGAGAGGCGCGCGATGTGCTCGATCAACCGCTGGAAGTGCTGTAGCGAGGAGCGCTTGGGTAACTGCTTGATCAGCTGCAGCGGACTCTGGCGGCGCCCGGTATCCACATCGAGCAACGTGTCCAGTTGCGCGGCTTCCTCGGTGGTCAATCGTTGCTGGACTAGGCTGAATAGGCGTTGGTTGACCAGTGCCCGTACCCGTCGTGCCAAGCGATCCAGCGTACTGAAGGCCGGTAGCTCGATCTTGTCCTTAATTAGTTGCTCGATCGCCGCATTGATCAAATCCGCTGGGTTGTCCATTACGCCCGCTGCTATCCCCACCGCGCGCGTTGCCGCGTGCATGCCACGTTCCCGGAAAGCCGAGACGTCCAGCCGTTGCCGAATGGTGGCGTGATAGCGATAGAGCGTGCGCGCCCCCAATGTCGCTGGTCGGGCATGCCCGCTGAGCCGCAAGGTATCCCGGACCTGACGCATGATGGCGATTGGCACTGCCTCCAGCGCGGGAAAGTACCCGAGGCGTTGAAAGCCTTTCAGCAGCAGTAGGAAACTGAGGCGGCGCGCCGGCTCACGCACTTGCCGTATGGCCCATGCAATTTCGTCATCGGTCGGCGTATAGATTTGGGCCAGTTCACTCGCAGATGGATTGCGCTTGAAGAAGGGATAAGCGGTCCGTTCGATCGATGCCATAGTGAAGACAGTGATCTAGCCAGCCCGTAGGATAGACCGTGAAGTGTGTGTTTCGGTCCCTTACTTGGAGCTTTGTTGCTTTCGCGTAGACGCTGGCGGTGCAGACTGGGAGCGCATTAGTATGTATGCGCAATGTACGGCCCCATTCGCCCCGTGGCCAGGACGCGGCCACTCCCGCGCCGTCTCGATGGCAGCACCGAATGGCGGTGGCAACGACCAGTCGTCGCGTCGGTTCTTTGCACGTGCGCTTTATACGGGCAGCTCGACGTGTGCCGTGCGACGCGGCACCCCTACCATCGACTCCGGGGGCCGACCTGCAAGTGTTCTATGCCGAGGGCTTGTTTACGGGTTCAATCTCCTTCAGAAGCCGCTCTTGCTCGGTAGCATCCAGTGCACTGAAAGCCCGAATCATTCGAGCAAGTCGTTCGTTGTCGGCGTAGAGATACGCCAATGGCACGCCGAGCGCTTTCGCCAGGCGCTTCGCCGTCGCTTGATCTGTGGCGTGGACGTCCTGCTCGTATCGGTTGATGCGTGTGCTAGCCACGAAGGGATCCAGTCCGGCGAGGATGCCCAGCTCCTTCTGGGATAGACCGGCATCCTGACGCGCTTGCTTCAAGCGCTTGCTGAAGATGGACGACGGTTCACGTGGGCGAGGCATGGAATTCTCGAGGAGGAAGACCTCTACGAGATTCGTTGCTTTACCGTGCTGGCGATACTACGATATTCGTAGTTTTGTTGATAGCCTCAAGTGTTTGGCCACCCTACGACCGATAGGAAGCCAGCCCCATGCTTCTGCAACTGGTGTTCGAAGATCAGTGGTCCATTCCCGTACCGATGGACGATCGGCTGGAGGAGGCGCTTGGCGTGCAGCGCGAGCGCGCCTCCCGCGACGAGTTCGACCTCGCGTTTCTCGAGCGTCTATCAGAATGCTTAGCGAATTCGCTCGCGGCGTGCCTTGACACCGACTTGCAGCTGCCGACGGACAGCCAGGTGAAGTACGCCATGGACATCGCTCGGGAACTGGGTGTGTCGTTACCTGCCGATGCCCTACGTTTCCGCGGCGCAGCTCACGAGTTCATTGACCGCTTCAAAGATTCCTTCCGCGTCAGCCGTGAACGACGCCGGCGTATGACGAGTCCCACCGGGGGGTAGCTCATCCGGATGACCTGCCGAGGCCGCCGCCAAGACAAACCTTGGCGTGTTGGCCGCACGTATCACTAAATATCAGTCGATCATGACCCTACCTTACGAGCGCACTTGGGCAGTCGTCGAAACACGGCGTTTCCTGACAGAGGTGCTGGCCAATCGACGCGTTCCCGCCGCCGTTCGCGAGCAGGCGCGCACTCTGCTGCGTCACTACCCAGGCCCCAGCGACGTATTCAATGCGGCGTGGCAAGCGCTTGCCGATCCCCGCCTCGTCCTGGAACCAGTCTTTGACATGAGCACTGACGGATCGCCTTCACCCAACTGGCCGAAACCACGAGTGCTTCGTACTTCGAAATGACGGCATAGAGCCAATGCGTGACAGGCGTGCTTGTTGTAGCACGGCTCCTCAGCCACGCCCCCGCTGCCTACAGAATCGATCGAGCAAATGGCCAAGATGACAAAGGAAAAGCTTGCGCAACTACTGGCTTCTGCAAGGGCCACGCCATCTGGAGAGAATCCCGAAGACGCCCAAGAGGCGGTCTTCAGGGCACTCCTTGATGCGACGGTCTATGCACATGTGCCGTTGGAAAGCCCACCGGAAGGCGTGATGCGCTTCATCCAGTTCGTGCGTCCCGACAACGGTCAGACCGTGCTGCCCTTTTTCAGCGACAGGGAACAATCCGACGCGGCCGCCGGCGGGAACGTTCTCAGCATGGCGATGTCCGGACGAAGCCTGTTCGAACTGACGCGCGGTGCCACGTTGATGCTCAATCCGAACCTGGATGCGGTCGCTCTCTATCCGCCAGAGATCACCGCACTGCTGGAGGGGAGGGCGCTAGGTTTTTTCAGAAAGGACGAAGTGGCTGAGGATGCGAAGGTACTAACTGGTCAGCCATCCATATCGACAGCTGGGCTGAATACTATGCTGCGCAGCTTGTTCGAACGGGAGGCGACGGTCAGGGCAGCCTTCTTGTCCGAGGTGCACCATCAAGACGATCGCGCGGAGGTTTTCCTGCTCCTTACCGTCGTGGTGTCATTGGCCCACCAGGAGCGCATCCTCCAACTGGCCACGCTGGCTTTCAAGACGGAGGCTCTGCAACTCGACCTACCACTCAACATGAGGTTCTTGGCGCCTGATGCGCTGCTTGATGATCTCTGCAACTGCGGAGTGCAGATCTACGGTACTTGATGGAAGCCGGATGGCTTTACAAATGGGCGCTGCCGAAACCGCTTGCACGCGGCGGTGGTACCGCCTACCGCACGTCGCAACGCGTGGTGATGGAGGAGACGATCTGTCGAGTGCGCCGGGGCGACCCCCTTGTCGACTGCCTGATCATTAACGCTGTGTCCAGTGCTGTACTACTACCTCCAACCAAACCCAAAGATTCAGGAACTACATAACCATGAGCCACGAGCCTTAGGTGGAGACTTGGTAGTCAGAACCAATCGCAATACATGCAGCGTTGCATGTTAGCCTCTGCGAGTAGCCATGTACGAAATCCTGCCAGCGCGGGGTCCTGCGCTCGGGCCGGGCGGTACGCCAGGTACCAGTTCTCGTAGTTCTTTCCTGTGGACTGGAACGGGGCGACCAGCCGACCCGATTTGAGCGCATCGCTGACGTAGGGAAGCTGGGCCACGGCGACACCCACGCCGTCCAGCACGGCCTGCATGGCCATGGCCGAGCTCTCGAAGATCACTTCCGCTTTTGGCTTGAGCGGTGCGCGCAATCCCGCAGCCTTGAACCACCAGGCCCACTGTTCACGCAGGTGTGCGACCACGATCAGCGAGGCCTGGCGCAGGTCGCGAGGTTGGCGCAAACCCTTCGCCAGGGCGGGGATGCAGACCGGCACCAGGGTCGAAGGAAACAACTCCTCGGCAAGGTAGCCGGGCCAATCGCCGGAGCCACGGCGCACCGTGCAGGTCCAGTCGTCGCGCAAGGGATTCATGAGGCCACCGGTTGCCACGCGAACCTCGATCTGCGGGTGATCGTGACTGAAGCCGGCCAGCCGGGGGATCAGCCAATGTAACGCGAAGGCGGGAGCGACACCGATCGTGAGCACCGGGCCGGCGCGCATGGCCGACACCTGCGCGACCAGGCGCGTGATCGCCTCGAAAGCGTCGGTCAACCCGGGCTGCAGTGCGCGTCCCTGCAGCGTGAGCTCGAGCCCGTTGGCGTGGCGATGGAACAGCGCGAAGCCGAGGCGGCGTTCCAGCAGGCGCACGCTCTGGCTCACTGCGGCCTGGGTGACATGCAGCTCGCTGGCGGCCGCCGTGAAGCTGCCGCAGCGGGCCGCCGTCTCGAAAGCACGCAGCCCATTCAGGAGGGGAAGGGATCCTGTCATGGCGGGTAGCCCAAGGAAAACTTTTGGTGGCGGCAAGAAATAGTCGTTGGCAATGAGCGATGCCTACGCCTGAAGATAGCCGCTGACAACGCTTCACGGCGCAACACTACCCTTCTTCGCATGGATCGTCGAATGACGTACCCCAAGGTTGGCTTTTCCCGGGTTTCTCGTGACTCCGTCTGGATCGCCGAAACCGGGAGCGGATGCGGGGGCAGGGATGCCTCACGCCTCGATCGCCCACCCGCGGCTGTTCCACGGCATGGATCGACCCCGTGAACTTGTCCGCGCCGTTCATCGCGCGGCCAGTCGCGACGGTACTGCTGATGGCGACGGTGGCCTTGGCAGGCATCGTCGCGTTTCCCTTGTTGCCCGTCGCCCCGCTGCCGCAGATCGACGCGCCGACCATCCAGGTCACGGCGACGCTGGCAGGGGCCAGCGCGCAAACCATGGCATCGTCGGTGGCCACGCCGCTGGAGCGTCAGCTGGGCCAGATCGCCGGGGTCAGCGACATGACCTCGTTCAGCGCGATGGGGGCGACGTCGGTCACCGTCCAGTTTGACCTGGATCGCAACATCGACGCGGCGGCGCAGGACGTGCAGGCAGCGATCACGGCAGCGGGCAACAACTTGCCGCGGGCGATGACCACGCCGCCAACCTACAAGAAGTTGAATCCGACCGATGCACCGATCCTGGTGCTGGCGGCGAGTTCCGATGCGCTTCCGCTGACCGCCGTCTCCGACGCCGTCGACAACTTCCTGGCGCGCAAGATCTCACAGATACCGGGCGTGGCCCAGGTTTCGCTGGGTGGCGCGCAGCAGCCTGCGATCCGGGTGCAGGCCGACCCCGGCCGGCTCGCGGCGGTCGGGTTGACGCTCGAACAGGTGCGCACGGCGCTGGTCGCGGCCACCACCGACGCCGCCAAAGGTGCGATCGATACCCCCACGACGAGCTTTGCGATCGCCGCGAACGATCAGATCATCCATCCGCAATCGTTCGAGGATGTCGTGCTTGCCTACAAGCGCGGCGCGCCCATCCGGGTGCGCGACATCGGGCGCGCCGTCGCCGCGGCCGCCGATCGCAACGCGGCGGCGTACTACAACGGTCGACCGGCCATCCTGCTCACGGTCTACAAGCAACCCGACGCCAACGTCATCGCCACGGTCGAGCGCATCAAGTCGGAACTTCCCCAGCTTGTCTCCGACATCCCCCGTGCCATCACCATCGATACGGTGCTCGACCGTACCGTCACCATCCGCGCCGCAGTACGTGACGTCGAATTCACCCTGGTGCTGGGGGTCATCCTGGCGGTGCTGGTGGTGGGGTTGTTCCTGCGCAACCTGTGGGCGACCCTGGTGCCGGGCATCACCATCGTGCTCTCGCTGCTCGGTGCATTCGCGGCGATGTGGCTGTTCGGATTCAGCCTCGACAACCTGTCCCTGATGGCCTTGACGCTGGGCATCGGCTTCGTGATCGACGACGCGATCGTGGTGGTCGAGAACATCCAGCGTCACGTCGAGAACGGCTTGCCGCCGATGCAGGCGGCGCTCGAAGGCTCACGCGAGATCGCCTTCACCGTGTTCTCGATCAGCCTGTCGATGCTCGCGGTGTTCGTTCCGCTGCTGTTGATGGGCGGCATCGTCGGCCGCCTGTTCCAGGAATTCTCGTTGACCATGATGGCGTCGATCATGGTGTCCATGCTGGTGTCGTTGACCCTGGCGCCGATGCTGTGCTCACGCTTCATGCGCCGCGGGGATGGCCGGCACGGCCGCTGGCATGAGCGGGTCGAAGCCGCGTTCGACGCGCTCCTGGTGGGTTATCGGCGCACGCTGGACGGCGTGCTGCGTCATCCGGCCATCACGATGGGGGTGTTTCTTGCCACGGTGGCATCGGCACTGGCCCTGGCCATCGGGATTCCCAAGGGCTTCTTTCCGATTCAGGACACCGGGTTGATCCAGGGCCTGGCCGAGGCGGCACAGGGCACCTCGCCGGAGGAGATGCGGCGTCTGGAGCGCCAGCTCGACGCGGTGCTGTTGCGCGACCCCGGCGTGGCCGGCGTGGCCTCCTGGACCGGCACGACGGGCGGCAGCGGCTATGCGCAGACCGCCAACACGGCGCGCTACCTGATCGTGCTCAAGCCGCTCGAACAGCGCGAGCTGCCCGCCACGGAAATCATTCGCCGGCTGAAGCCGCACGTCGGCGCCGTCGCCGGTGTCGACTTGAAGCTGTCGCCGACGCAGGACATCACGACCGGTGGCCGCACGGCACGCGGCAGCTTCCAGTACACGCTGCGCGGCGCGGACGTCGATGAGCTCGATGGATGGTCACAGAGAATGCTGGCGAAGATGCGCACGTTGCCACAATTGACCGATGTGGCGAGCGACCTGCAGTCCAGCGCGCCGCAACTTGCGATCCATATCGACCGCACGGTGGCCGCGCACTTCGGCATTTCACCGCAGACGATCGACGACACGCTGAATGACGCCTACGGCCAACGCCAGATCACCCAGTACTCCACCCAGGTCAGCACCTATCCCCTGATTCTCGAGGTCACGCCCGACTTGCAGGGCAAGCTTGCGTCGCTCGATCGGCTGTATGTCCAATCGCCCCTCACGGGTACCGTGGTGCCGCTGTCGGTGATGACGCGGGTGGATTCCACGAAGGTGGGCCCGCTCTCGGTGATCCATCAGGGATCGTTCCCCGCCGTCACGCTGTCGTTCAACCTGCCGCCTGGCGTGGCGCTCGGCGAAGCGGTCACCGCGATCCAGCAGGCCGCGGCAGCGATCGGCATGCCCGATGGGGTGCGAGGGGCCTTCGAAGGCAACGCCAAGGCGTTCCAGTCCTCCTTGTCGAACATGCCGTGGCTGGTGCTGGGTGCGTTGGTACTGGTCTATATCGTGCTGGGAATCCTGTACGAAAGTTTCATTCACCCGCTGACGATTCTGTCGACCTTGCCCTCTGCCGGTGTCGGCGCGCTGGCGATACTCTGGATCATGCACATGGGCCTGACCGTCATCGGCATCGTCGGCATCATCCTGTTGATCGGCATCGTCAAGAAGAACGGCATCATGCTGGTCGACTTTGCCGTGGCAGCCATGCGCGAGCGCGGTCTTTCGGCGGTGGAGGCCGCGCGGGAAGCGTGCCTGCTTCGCTTCAGGCCGATCCTGATGACGACCGCGGCGGCCATGCTGGTCGCCCTGCCGCTGGCGTTTGGCCATGGCGTCGGATCCGAACTGCGCCAGCCACTCGGTTACGCGATGCTGGGTGGACTGGTGCTGAGCCAGTTGCTGACGCTGTACACCACGCCGGTCATCTTCGTTTACATGGAGCGCTCGCGAAGCTGGTTGGCGTACAGGAGGCAGTCGGCGCTGCAAGCGCCATCGTGACGAACCGGGATGGTGGCTTGGCACCTCTCAAACCCTCGAGCGGGCTTGGCCATGTGCAGCGGGGCGAATGGCGGCGGCGATGGCGCCCGGCGCGACCCGGTGGGTCCCCAAGCTCGAGCGGCCCCTTTCCCGGGGGAGAGGGGCCGTGACAGGCCGAGGTTGGGGGATGGACGTCAGGCCACCGCCGGGAAATCGATGGTGGTGTCGTTGATGCGGTTGAATACGTTGGTGAATACGATCACCGCCATCGCCAAGGCGATGTCCACCAGCTGTGCGTCGGTGTAGCCGGCCGCCCGGATCGCCGAGAGCTCGGCGAGGTCGAGCGTGCCGCGCGTCGTGGCGAGCGTGCGGACGAAGCGGATCAACGCGTCGCGCTTGGCATCGCCGGTGGGTTCGCCGGCGCGGATCCGCTTCAGGGTTTCCGGCGACAGGCCGGCCATCTTGCCCATCATGCTGTGCGCCGCCACGCAGTAGTCGCAACCGGCGGCCACGCTGACGGCCAGCTTGACGGTCTCGCGATCCTGCTTGTCCAGGCTACCCGCGGCGAGCACGCCATCGGCCTGCAGGATGGCACCCAGCGCAGCCGGGCCATGGGCACCGATGGCGGCGTAGGCGTTGGGCACCCTGCCGGCAGCCTTCTTGACCTGGGCATAGACCTCGGCCGTGGCGCCGGTGGCGGTTTCGAGGGCGGGGGTGACGATACGGGACATGGCGGTTACTCCGGTTGGGGAAGGGTGGAACACGTCGCTACTTTACGGACCCGAGTTGAGATTGTTAATGCCATAAAATCTCAGTAACATGCTTCATCGTCTCAAATCAGGAGGCCGATATGTCACCGCCTCTGGATTGGTTGAGCCGCCTGCTCAACCTCATTCCCGTCCGTGGGCAGCTCGATGTCCGCTGCCACTACGGCGCGCCCTGGCGCATCGATCAGGAGCCCATGCCGCCGGGGGAGATGCCGTACCACGTGGTGCTCGCGGGTTCGGCCGTACTTGAGGACCCGGTCAGTGGACAAACGGAAGTCCTCACGAAAGGCGACATCCTGCTGCTGGGAGAGGGCGGTGCACACGTCCTCCACGACGGCAGCGGCGCGCCTTCCGCGCCGACGCGCGTGCGCATGGGGTTCAACGTGTCGATCAGCGAGAACGCGGGGCAGGGCGAACCACTCGACTTGCTGTGCGGTCGCTTCGTCGTCGCCGCACCGCACGATCGCCTGTTGCGCGACTATCTGCCGCCGCGGCTGGTGGTGCATGCGGCGGGTGACGCCGCCGCGTCGGATACCGACACGGCGCTGCAACTCGAGCACCTGTTGGCGCTGATGCGCAGCGAGTCCTCCGGCGATCACCTTGGCGGCCGCGCCATGCTCAACGGCTTGTCGACAGCCCTGTTTGCCTTGACGTTGCGCCTGGCCAGCCAGCTTTCGCAGCCACCTTCCGGACTGCTCGCCCTGGCCGGCCATCCGCGCCTCGCCCCCGCCCTCACCGCGATGTTCAACGAACCCGCACGGGCGTGGACGCTCCCGGAGCTGGCGCAGCTGTGCAGCATGTCGCGTGCGACGTTTGTCCGCCATTTCCAGGATGCCACGGGCCGAACCGCCGGCGACCTGTTGGTCGACATCCGCATGACCTTGGCCGCACGCGAGTTGCGCAAGCCCTCGGTGTCCATCGGTACCGTCGCCGATAGCGTGGGCTACCGGTCCGAGGCCGCCTTCCAGCGCGCCTTCAAGCACTACATGGGAACGACACCCGCACGCTGGCGCCGCCAGGCGTAGGGCCAGTGAACCGCCGCTTGCAACCGTCGCACGCGAAGCACGCCGGGGTGCCGTGATCTGACGGCCTGGCCTGGGTAAGACGCACCCGATCAACCGGCGGCGTTCATGGGCCAGTCCGTGCAGCCTTCGTCACCGGCCGCAGAACGCGTGGACACCTGTCGACGCTGTCGTGGTCCGTGGCTCGCCACGGCATCCTGCTGCAAGCGGTTCCCCGCTGGCCTCTTGGGTCGACGGCGACTGCCGGACTAAGGAGCGACCGGTGGGGCTCGATCCCGCATTCTGCTCTGGTCGAATTCCGCGCGACTGCTGCTGTCGCCGCGCGGGCGCGGCACGTAACCTCGTGGCGGTCGGCAAGGGGCATTCGCATCGCCGCTGCGACGGCGGCAGCTGCCGGCGCGCGGCCGCATGCATGCACCCGGCGCAATGCCAGGGCAGACCGAGGAGACCGCGATGGCCAAACCGAACTTGCTTCGATTGCAGGATCACGACCAGATCACCAAGGAACTCAGCTTCAACATCTACGATATCTGCTACGCCGTGTCCGAAGACCAGCGCCGGCGTTACATCGAGTACATCGACGAGCAGTACGACGCCGACCGCCTGACCCGGATCCTCAGCGACGTGGCCGAGATCATCGGTGCCAACATCCTCAACATCGCGCGCCAGGATTACGATCCGCAGGGCGCCTCGGTTGCGCTGCTGATGAGCGAGCGCATGCTCGGCCGCAGCAGCACTGCCACGCATGTGGACAAGAGCCATATCACGGTGCACACCTACCCCGAGACGCATCCGCACACCGGCCTGGCCAGCTTCCGCGCCGACATCGACGTGGCCACCTGCGGCGTGATCTCGCCGCTGAAGGCGCTGAACTACCTGATCGAGCGCTTCGAGTCCGACATCGTCGTGTGCGACTATCGCGTGCGCGGCTTTACACGCGACATCAAGGGGCGCAAGCACTTCCTCGATCACCGCATCAATTCGATCCAGGAGTTCCTGTCGCGATCGATCCGGCAGAAGTACGAGTGCTTCGACGTCAATGTGTACCAGGAGAATCTGTTCCACACCAAGATGCACATCAAGAACTTCCAGCTCGACGACTACCTGTTCGAGGCGAAGGCGGACGACCTGTCGTTCAAGGAACGCGAGCGCATCAAAGCCCTGCTCAGCCACGAGATCCAGGAGCTGTTCCAGGGGCGCAACATCGCCTGAGTTCAGGTGCCAGCGAGGCGCCCGAGCGTCGCCAGCGCCGCTTCGGTGCGCGCATCCCAGGCATAGCCGTAGTTCAGGCGCAGGCAATTCGCGTAGGCCTGGCTGGCCGAGAACATCGGTCCCGGCGCCACGCTGATGCCATGCGATAGCGCGTGCTGGTGGATCGCCGGCGCGTCGGCCGGGGCCGGCAGTTCGACCCATAGGAAATAGCCGCCGGCCGGTCGCGTCGCGCGCGTGCCCGGCGGAAAGTGCTTCGCGATCGCCTCGATGAAGGCGCCCTGCCGGCTCGCCAGCGCTTGGCGCATCCGGCGCAGATGGCGGTCGTAGCCGGCTTTCTCCAGGTATGTGGCCAGCGCTGCCTGCATCGGCGCGGCGGTGGTCAGCGTGGTCGACAGCTTGTGGCGCGCGACCGCTTGCGCATAGCGCCCTGGCGCGACCCAGCCGATGCGAAAGCCCGGCGCCAGGCATTTCGAGAACGAAGAGCAGTGCAGCACCAGGCCTTTGCGGTCGAACGCTTTCGCGGGCGCTGGCCGCTGGTTGCCGAAGTAGAGCTCGCCATAGACATCGTCCTCGATCAGTGGCACCTCGTGGCGCGCCAGCAGCTCGACCAGTTCGCGCTTCTTCGCCTCCGGCATCAGGCTGCCGAGCGGGTTCTGGAAGTTCGTCATCAGCCAGCAGGCTTTCGGCGCGTGGCGCGCGAGCACGCGTTCGAGCGCGCCGAGATCGATGCCCTCGCGCGGGCTGGTCGGCACCTCGATCGCGCGCAGGCCGTTGCGCTCCAGCGATTGCAGTGCGGCGTAGAAGGTGGGCGATTCGACCACTACCGCATCGCCCGGCCGCGTCACCGTGGCGAGGCAGAGATTGAGTGCTTCGAGCGCGCCGTTGGTGATCACGATCTCGTCCGGGTGCACCTGCAGGCCGTCTACCAGGTAGCGCAGCGCGATCTGCCGGCGCAGCGGCGCGTGGCCGGGCGTGAGACTGTCGACCGTGCTCCAGGGATCGAGCCGCTGCACGCTGGCGGCGACCAGCCGCGCGAGGCGTTCGAGCGGAAACAGCAGCGGATCCGGGAACGCCGAGCCGAAGGGAACGACCTCGCGGTCCATGGTCGAGCCGAGCAGGTCGAACACGCGATCGCTCATGTCGAGCAGGACCGTGTCCTCGTTCGGCTGCGAAGCCGCATCCGGCTCCGGCGGCAACCGCGCCACGCGGGCGGCGACGTAGTAGCCGGAACGCTCGCGCGCGCGGATCAGGCCCCGTGCTTCGAGCAGGTAATAGGCCTGGAATACGGTCGACGGGCTGACGCCCCGGCTGGCACTGGTCTGGCGTACCGAGGGCAGGCGATCGCCGGGTCGCAGCAGGCCGGTGCGGATCGACTCGGCGAGATCAGCGGCGAGGCTTTCGTAGCGATTCATCGGCGGCATCAGCGACGGTGGTGAAGACTGGCATTGTGCGCCACGGCGCGCCGATCTGATCCGTACAGGATGCCGAATTATCCGGGTGCGTCAGTACGCCGCGCGTGCGACGAATACGGCCGATCTTTACAAACTGCTGGCTGCCAAGCGCTTTTCCCGTGCCACGTATCTGATACGGTTTTTTCCGATTCATCTGCTTCTGTTTGATCTGCTTCTGTCGACGCATCGTGCGGCCATTTTCCAAGCCGCCATGGGCGGCCCGTCCCCGAGAAGCCGTTGATGAACCCGACCGCCATCCTGCTTGCCACCTTCCTGCTCTCGATCGCCGGCTTATTCGCCTTCATCTGGTCGCTGCGCAAGGGCCTGTTCGACGCCGATGCTGGCGGTGCGCGCACGATCTTCGCGCAAGGCGAGATTGGCCATGTCGAAGATCCTGCCGCCGATGCAGGGCAGGCGCACACGCTGCAACGCGATGCGCGCGTGCTCGGACCGACCACGGCCGCCGAGCTGGCCGCGCGCGAAGCCGCCGATCGGTCGAGCGCGCAGCCGGCCTTCGCGCTGTTCACCTACGCGATCGTGTGGCTGATCGTCGCCTCGCTAGCCGGCCTCGTCAGCTCGCTCAAGTTGCACTGGCCGGAGCTGCTCGACCAATACGGCTGGCTCACGTTCGGCCGCCTGCGCACCCTGCATCTGAACGCCGTCGCCTACGGCTGGGCGCCTCAGGCGCTGCTCGGACTGGCGATATGGATGCTGCCGCGCCTGCTGCGCACGCCGCTGATCGGCGCTCGCTTCGTCCTTGTCGGCGCACTGATCTGGAACGCGGGCCTTGTCGCCGGCCTCATCGCCATCGCGTTCGGCCTCAGCGCCGGGCTGGAGTGGCTGGAGATTCCCTGGCAGGTCGGCGGGTTGTTCGCCTTCGGCGGCATGCTGATCGGCCTGCCGATGGTGTTCACCCTGCGGCGCAAGCGCGTGCATCACCTTTATGTATCGGTCTGGTACATCGGCGCGGCGCTGTTCTGGTTTCCGGTGCTTTATCTGGTCGCCAAGGTGCCTGGGGTGCATTTCGGCATCGAGATGGCGACGATGAACTGGTGGTTCGGACACAACGTGCTCGGCCTGTTCTACACGCCATTGTCGATTGCCGCGGTGTACTACTTCCTGCCGAAGATCATCGGCCGGCCGGTGCAGTCGTACAATCTCTCGCTGCTCGGCTTCTGGACGCTGGCGTTCTTCTACGGCCAGGTCGGCGCCCATCACCTGATCGGCGGGCCGGTGCCGGAGTGGTTGATCACGCTGTCGATCGTACAGAGCGTGATGATGGTAATTCCGGTCATCGCGTTCTCGCTCAACATGCACCTGACCCTGAGAGGGAATTTCGACGCGCTGCGCCATTCCTATTCGCTGCGTTTCATCTTCTTCGGCGCGGTGATGTACACGCTGGCGTCGCTGCAGGGCACATTCGAGGCGCTGCGCTCGGTCAACGCGGTCACCCACTTCACCCATTTCACCGTCGCGCATGCGCACCTGGGCATGTACGGCTTCGTTTCGATGGTCGCGTTCGGCGGCATCTATTTCGCGCTGCCGCGCGTGCTCGATTTGCGCTGGCCGCGACCGCACCTGATCGCGCTTCACTTCTGGCTCGTCGTGGCGGGCTTCCTCTTCTATCTCGTGACGCTGAGCGTCGGCGGCGTGTTGCAGGGCCTGGCCCTGCTCGATCCGGCGCGGCCGTTCATGGATTCGGTCGCGGTGACCTTGCCATGGCTGCAAGGCCGCTCGCTCGGCGGTGCGCTGATGACGGCGGGTCATCTGGTGTTCGCCTGGCATTTCTTCCTCGCGGTGCGCGCAACGGCATGGCGCACGCGCGTCCAATCTTTGCCGCTTAACGTCACGGGCTGATGACGATGGAAAACGAACTCAAACTGATCGGCGGCGCATTGGTCACGCTCGCACTCGCGACCGCGGCGATGATCCTGGTGCCGTTCCTGCAGCTCAAGCATGTCGCCGCACCGGAAGGTCTTGCGCCGTACAGCGCCGCCGAGGCGCGCGGGCGCGAGATCTACATCGGCAACGGCTGCATAGCCTGCCATTCGCAGCAGCCGAGCAGCACCGGAGCCGGCCGTGCCGATGCACGCCGCGGCTGGGGTCGGCCGTCGGTCGCGGCCGACTATACCTACGACGATCCGCCGCTGCTCGGCACGATGCGCACCGGGCCGGACCTGTTCAACATCGGCGTGCGCCAGCCCAGCGTCGACTGGCACCTGGGTCATCTCTACCAGCCGCGTGCCTACGTCAAGGGCAGCATCATGCCGGCGTTTCCGTTCCTGTTCGCGCTGCGCGAGTTCGACGAAGTGGGCCGCGACGATCGCGTCGTGGCGCTGCCGCCTGGCGTCGAGCCCCCCGGCAAGAAGGTGATCGCGACGCAGGACGCGCTGGATCTCGTCGCTTACCTGGTCGCGCTCAAGCACACCTACCCAGTACTCGCGCCCGATGCGAGCGCCGCAGCTGAACCGAAGAAGGCCGCACCATGAACGAGCCGATCCGCCAAGGCGAGAACGCCGATCCGAACGAGTCCAACAATCCGGTGCCGCGCGTCGTGCTCGCGCTGGTGGTCGGCCTGGTGATCTGGGCCGGCAGCTATATCGTGATGCAGAGCGCGAACGCGCCGGCCGAACTCGGCGACGGCCGCGATCCGGTTGCGCTCGCGGCCGTGCAGGCCGGCCCGGCCAATGGCGCCGAGATCTACACGCGTTGCCAGGGTTGCCATCAGGCCAATGGCCAGGGGTTGCCCGGCGTGTTCCCGCCGCTCGCCGGTTCGCCGTGGGTGATCGACGATGCGGTGCTGGCGACACAGATCGTGCTGCACGGCCTCACCGGCCCGATCAAGGTGCTTGGCACGACATACGATGGTGCGATGCCGGCGTTCGGCGAGCAACTGAGCGATGCCGAGATCGCCGCCGTGCTCACGCATATCCGCGCGGATTGGGGCAATGGCGCCGGCGCGGTCGACGAGGCCGCGGTCGCCGCCGCGCGCAAGCAATCGGCCGCGCGCACGACACCGTGGCATGGCGTCGACGAGTTGAAAGGCTTCCTTGCCGCGAAGGATGTGGCAACGCCGTGAACACAACCGCGCTGCGCACAGGGCTCGCCCTCGCCGCGCTGGCGTCCTTCGCGCTCGTCGCGTTCGCCGATGTGACCTGCGGTTTCGCCGCGATCACCAGCGAAGGCGCGCGCCGCGTTGCCATCGAGCGTGCACCGCGCGCGGTGCCGGACATCGAACTGGTCGACAGCCACGCGCAGCGCGTGCGCTTCGCCGACCTACGCGACGCGGCGGGCAGGGTGCTGCTGGTCAGCCTCGTCTACACGCAGTGCGAAACGATCTGCCGCACCACGGCGTCCGGCCAGGCCTGGCTACAGCGCGAGCTGCGCCACCGCGGCCTCGGCGAGCGCGTGCATCTGGTCACGTTGAGCTTCGACCCCGCGCGCGACACGCCAGCCGCGCTACGCGCCTACGCGCGTGGCCAGCGCGCCGACGCGAGCCTGTGGACGTTCGCGACCGTGGCCGATCCGGCGCAGCTCGATGCGTTGCTGCGCACGTTCGGCATCGTCGTGCTGCGCGATGAGTTCGGCGGCTACACGCACAACGCGGCGTTGTTCCGCCTCGACGCGCAGGGCCGCATCGATCGTGTCTACGACGTCGATCGGCCGAATCTCGCGCTCGCCGACCTGCTGCGCGACTGACGATGCCGCGCCTCTCGTCCGGTGTCGCGCCCGGCCTCGCACTCGCCGCCTGCGCGTTCGCGCGGCCCGTGCTCGAGGCGACGATGGCGCTGCACATGGCGCTCGAATTGCCGCTGCTGTTCGCGATCGGCCTCACTGCGGCGCACGCGGCCGGCCCGCGCCTGTCGCACTCGCTGGCGCGCTGGGACCCGAACGGACTGGTCGCGCTGCTCGCCGCCAGCCTGGTCGGCGCGTACTGGATGCTGCCGGTCGCTCTCGATCGCGCGGTACTGGAGCCGGCCCTCGGTTTCGCCAAGGCCGCCAGCCTCGTCGGCGCCGGCCTGCTTCTCGGCGCGAGCTGGCGCCGCGTGTCGCTGGTGTTGCAGGTGTCCTTCGTGCTCAACGCGGTCGGCATGCTGTTCGTGGCGGGCATGCTTTATCACGAGGCGCCCGAGCAACTGTGCAGCGTCTACCTCGCCGGTGAGCAGGCGCTGGCCGGCGCGGCGATGGTGGTGTGGGCGAGCATGCTGCTGGTCGGCGGCTTCGTCGCCTTGCTGCGCCATCCGGCGCTGCGTGACCGCGACGACTCTCATGAACTGAACCGGCCATGCCACGTTGGCGGGGTCACGGCTGCAACGCTCGCCTGCGCGGCGGCGCGATCAGCGCGTCATGCCGGCCATGCTCATCACCACCCGGAAGATCAGGGCTATAACCGCAAGTGCGGCGATGCTTGCGGCCCAGATGGCGATCAGCCAGCCGATGCGGCGCAGCCACAGGCCGCGCGGTCGCGGCTCCACGGCCATCAGTGATATCCCTCGCCGGCCTTCACCTTGCCGCGAAAAACGTAATAAGACCATGCGGTGTAGATGAGGATGAAGGGGATGATGAACAGCGCCCCGACCAGCGTGAATCCCATGCTCTGGGGAGGTGCGGCAGCCTCCCAGATGGAGATCGCAGGCGGGATGATGTTCGGCCACAGGCTAATCGCCAGTCCTGTATAACCGAGGAACAGCAACCCAAGGGACAACAGGAACGGAGCCGCATGGCCCTCGGTGCCCAGCGACTTCAGCAGCCCCCATGTGGCCAGCAGCACCAGCAAGGGCACTGGCGCGAAGTAGAACAGGTTCGGCAGAGCGAACCAGCGTGTTGCGATGTCAGGATGCGCGAACGGCGTCCAGAGACTGACGATGACGATCGTCGCCAGCACAACCAGCGTGATGGGCCGGCCGAGTCGTCGCATGCGCTGCCGCAGATGGCCCTCGGTTTTCATCACCAGCCAGGTGGCGCCCAGGAGGGCATAGGCCACCACCAACCCGACGCCCGTGAACAGGCTGAATGGCGTCAACCAGTCGAGCAGCCCGCCGGCATAGGCGCCGCCCTCGACCTTGAAGCCGCTGATGAAGGCGCCGAGCACAAGCCCTTGCGAGAAGGTGGCGATGTAGGAGCCCCAGATGAAAGCCTTGTCCCAGAAAGTCTTGTGGCTTTCGTCGGCCTTGAAGCGGAACTCGAAGGCGACGCCCCGCCAGATCAGGCCCGCCAGCATCAACATCAAGGGTAGGTAGAGCGCGCTCAGGATGACGGCGTAGGCGAGCGGAAAGACCGCCAGCAGGGCGGCGCCACCCAGGACGAGCCACGTCTCGTTGCCGTCCCATACCGGCGCCACGCTGTTGATCATCACGTCGCGATCCTCGCGACCGTACACGAAGGGAAACAGGATGCCGATGCCCAGGTCGAAGCCGTCCATGATGACGTACATCATCAGGCCGAAGCCGATGATGATGATCCATACGAGAGGAAGGTCGATGCCCATGGTCAGCCTCCTTGGTTCAACGCGGGATCGATATCGTCGGGGGCCGCCGACAGGGGGCGGGCAGGCCGACGCGCCTGACCGGGATCATCGGAAGGGGAGGCGTCCCCGCTCTCGCCCGGGCCCTTGGCGACGAGCTTGAGCATGTAGCTGACGCCGGTTCCGAACACGGCGAAATACATGACGATGAACACGATGAGAGTCGTCGACAGCGCGAGCGCGGAATGGTTCGAGACGCCATCCGCGGTGCGCATCACGCCATAGACCAGCCAGGGTTGCCGGCCGATTTCCGTCGTGAACCAGCCGGCCAGGAGGGCGACTAGGCCGGACGGCCCCATCCAGGTCGCAAAGCGCAGGAAGCCGGATGGCGCGAACAGGTTTCTGCGCCAGCGCAGCCAGACGCTCCAGACGCCGAGAAGCAGCATGAGCATGCCGAGCCCGACCATGATGCGGAACGACCAGAAGACGATCGTGGCATCAGGGCGATCCTCGCGCGGGAACTCGCTCAGACCCTGATACTGGCCGTCCAGGCTGTGGGTCAGGATGAGGCTTCCCAGCCGGGGAATCTCGACCTTGTAGCGCGTCTTTTCGGCTTCCATGTCCGGCCAGCCGAACAGGATCAGCGGCGCGCCGGCCCCCGGCTCGTTGCGCCAGTGGCCTTCCATCGCCGCGATCTTGGCCGGCTGGTACTTCAGCGTATTCAGGCCGTGGAGATCGCCGATGAAGATCTGGATCGGCGAGACGATCAGCACCATCCACATCGCCATCGAGAACATCTTCCTGACGCAGGGATTGTCATTGCCGCGCAGGAGATGCCATGCGCCGGATGCGCCCACGAAAAGGGCGGTGGCAAGGAAGGCGGCGACCGTCATGTGCGCCAGGCGGTAGGGGAAGGAGGGATTGAAGATCACCTCGAACCAGTTGACCGGCACGACGACGTTGTTGACGACCTCGAAGCCCTGCGGCGTCTGCATCCAGCTGTTGGAGGCGAGAATCCACGTCGCCGAAATCAGCGTGCCGATGGCCACCATGAGGGTGGCGAAGAAGTGCAGGCCTGGTCCCACCCGGTTCCACCCGAACAGCATGACCCCGAGGAAGCCCGCCTCGAGGAAAAAGGCAGTCAATACCTCATAGGCGAGCAGCGGGCCGGTGATCGAGCCGGCGAAGGACGAGAAATAGCTCCAGTTGGTGCCGAACTGGTACGCCATGACGAGGCCGGAGACGACGCCCATGGCGAAGTTCACCGCGAAGATCTTCGACCAGAACTGGTAGAGGTCGCGATAGACCGTATCCTTCTTCCGGAGCCACAGGCCTTCCAGCACGGCCAGATAGCTGGCCAGGCCGATGGTGATCGCCGGGAAGATGATATGGAAGGAGATGGTGAAACCGAACTGGATGCGCGCCAGTTCGAGTGCGGTCAGGCCGAACATCACGAGCCCTCCTGGGTTTGCCCGGCGTCGATGGTATCCGAGCCGGGAGGCGGAAGACGGGGGCTGTCGAAGGTAACGGCCGACTTCGACCGCGTGTCGACGAAGAGCTGGAAGACGTCGGGCCTTGCGTAATGGCCCACGACGTCGAGATCGTACTTGCCGCGCGCGATCATCCGCCGGTCGATCTCGGCGACCTTGATCGTCTCGCCGGTGAAATCGGGCTCGACCAGCACGTTGCCGAGCGGATCGACGATGCAAGAGCCACCCCGGATCAGCACCGTTGCCGGGTCATCACCCTGGATCGGGGCGTAGTCCGCCGGGCCGTCGCCGCGCGTCAGGTACTGGCAGGCCGAGATCACGAAGCAGCGCCCTTCGAGCGCGATGGTGCGCATCGTCGGCAGCCAGGTATCGCGATCGTCCACGGTCGGCGCGCAGTAGAGCTCGACACCCTGTGCGTACATGGCCGCGCGCAGCAGCGGCATGTAGTTCTCCCAGCAGATGACGCTGCCGATCCGCCCGATGTCCGAGTCGACGACGCCGATGGTCGAACCGTCGCCGAACCCCCAGACCAGGCGTTCCAGGGCCGTCGGCATCAGTTTGCGGTGTTTGTGGAGGAGCTTGCCCGACGGTGCATAGGTGAGCGTCGAGCAATAGAGCGTGCCGCCGTCCCGTTCGATGATGCCGACGACGAGATGGACGCCATTGTCGCGCGCGATGTCGCCGATGCGGACGGCTTCGGCGCCGGGAACGGTCATGGCGCCCTCGTAGTAACGCCGGAATTCCTCGCGCCCCTCCGCGCTTCGGCTGCCGAGCCGCGCTCCGAAGTCGAGTCCCTTGGGGTAGCCGCCGACGAAGGCTTCCGGAAAGACCACGAGGTTCGCACCCCTGGCGGCCGCATCGCGGGTCAGCTCGGCGAGCTTTTCCACGGTTCTCTTCGTATCGAACAGTCCCGGGGCGGCTTGAACGACGGCGGCTTTGATGAGGGACATGACGAAGGATCCTTTGAATCACACCGCGGCTGGCGCCGAGTGCCGGTTGAGAGACCCCGCTTGCAGGCGGGGCCAGACCGCCTTCGGGATCGCCGCGATCAGCATGCTCGGAAAGCGCCGGCCCGACAACGGATGGCTTGTCCAGATACCGCGTTCCTGGCTGATTCCCGTTCCTCGATGCCGCGGCGCCGCGGGCCGTTCGGTGCCACTCGATGCATCCTCGTCGCCCCGGCAAGCCCGGGCCTTGCGGGACCGGGGAACGCTGCCTCTCCCGGTCGTTCTCCGGGAAAGGCTATCGTCGGGGGTCGGCCATCGCCGCGTTCAAGGCGGCGGTGAATTCCTCCAGGGTCGATCCGGTCGCCGGCAACGGCACGATGCGATCATCCTGGATGTAGAGCACCGTGGGGTAACTCGCCACACCGAGTTCGCGCGCGCGCCGGAAGTCCGCCGCGGCCATCCGGGACGCCTCGCCGGAACTCAGCAGCGAGGCCACCCGACGGTCGTCGAGGCCGGCCTTCCGTGCAAGCTCCACAAAGGTTTGCGGGTCGGAAAAGTTCTTGCCGTGCAGGTAGAACGCCTCCTGGACCAGGTGCACGAGTTCGATGGCGCGATCCGGCGCCTGCTCACGGAGCGCCGCGTAGCCGGCGGCGACGTCGGCCGAGTTCATCATGAGACGGCCGTCCTTCAACACGTCGAGATACGGAGCGCCAAACGTCACGCCGGACAGGCTCGCAATGCGCGCATTCGCCCCGGGGATGTGCGGGTAAGCGCCTATGGGGAGAGCACGCTCGCCCACGAACAGGCCGCCGCTGATCGCGTCGAATCGAACCCGGTGGCGATGGGCCGCTTCATACTCGGCCATTTTCTGCGAGAAGCCGTAGCACCAGCCGCAGTAGGCGTCGAAGACGTACAACACCAGCGGAGTGGTTTCGACAGACGTGTTCATGCCGATTCCTCAGTAAGCCACGGTGAAACGCGCTCGCGGATGGCGAGGGTTCTCGACCTCGTCGATGAACGCCATCGCGAAGTCCTGGGTCGAGATGTCGCTCGGACCGTTGGCTCCGAACAGCACATTGTCCTTGCCGACCCGGTATTGGCCCGTGCGCTCGCCCGGTTGGATCGCCGGCGGCGGGGCGAGTACCGTCCAGTTGATGTCGCTGTCTTCCCGCAGCAAGGCAAGCGCATCCCGCGCGCCTTCGGCCGTGGGGCGCCAGTCGGCGGGGAAGGTCGGCGAGTCGATCAGCAACTGGCCCGGCTCGATCTCCAGGCTGCCGGCGCCGCCGACGAGCATCAGGCGCGGCACGCCTGCGCGCTTGGCCGCCGCGATGATCGAGCGGATGCCGCGCATGTAGTAGCCATACACGTCTTCACTGGCGTGTCCGCTGAAGGCACTGATCACGACGTCGTTTCCGGCCAGTTGCGCTGCCAGCGCCGGCGTATCGAACGCGTCCGATTTGAGCACGGTCAGGCCAGAGGCGGCCGCAAGGCGATCCGGATGGTGGACAAGACCGGTGACCTGATGGCCACGGGCGAGGGCTTCGTCGCGGATTGCCGACCCAAGGAAGCCGCTGGCACCGATAAGGGCAATTTTCATTACACCATCTCCAATTCGGGGAAATCCCGTGGACAAATAGTGGGCTCTACAATAGATGGGAAAAAGCCTACAATTCATACATCTTTGGTATGTGATTGTTACCAATGCCGCCACCCGTCCCGGACCTTAATCTCCTCCGCACCTTCGTCGCAGTGGCCGCCGTCGGCAGCTTCACAGCCGCTGCGGAACGACTGGGGGTGACCCGGCCACAGGTGAGTCAGCAGATTCGAAAACTCGAGTCGGCCCTGGCTACCCAGCTGCTACGACGCACCACGCGACGGGTGGGCCTGACGCAAGAGGGACGTTTTCTCTACGAACGATGCGCGCCTTTACTGGGCGACATCGACAGCAGCCTGGAGCGGCTGGGGAACACGCAACCCGAGCTGTCGGGGACGCTGCGCATCGGCGCACCGATCGACCATGCCGCGCAGGTCATCGCCCCCGTGGCTGCCGAGTTCTCGCGCGCACATCCCTTGCTGAAGATCGACCTGCGCGCCTCCGACCACATCCAGGACCTGATCGCCGAGGGCATCGACGTGTCGATCCGCATCGGCTGGCTGCCGGATTCCAGCATGCGGGTGACCAAGCTCGCCGACTTCCATCAGGTCGTGCTGGCGTCAGCCGGCTATCTCGCGCGCAGCCGTCCGATCGTCGCGCCGAGCGACCTCGCCAATCAGCAATGGATCGAGTTGTCCTTGCTCCGCGCCCCCTTGACGTGGACATTCGAACGCGATGGGGAAAAGGTTCCGGTGCGCATGTCGGCGCGCCTCAAAACCGATTCCCCGACCGTGCTTCGTTCATGGCTGATGGCGGGCGCAGGCATTTCCGTCGCGAGTCTTCACGCCTTTTCTCGCGAACTGTCGGAAGGAGTGCTGGTTCGCGTCCTGCCGGATTGGCAGCTACCCTCCGGCGGCATCTTTGCCGTGTATCCGCCCGGCACCCACATATCGTCCTCAAGCCGAACGTTCGTCGAGTTCCTGCGCACCCGGATGCACGCAGCGCGCTGAATAGCGGTCGTCACTGCGGATGATGGCCTAGCGGCAATGGTAGCTACATACCGCTAGGCGAAGCGGATCTCATGTAGGGCGTCATGCTGGCCCAATCCAACCCAATGACGCCCCGACATACCCGCAATGATGAAAATCATGGGAACCGGTGCTCTTGAACGGTAGATCGCCTGCCACGCCTCCTGATCAATTCGCGACGGACGCGGCATGTCTTCGGGATGGGTGTGCCATTCCCCGACATAGTCGACTGTGCCGCCACTTCGATGCCATCGCGCGGTGGCGATCTCTTGATGGGCCGCCGGCGATCGGTCGAAATGGGTGCGTCCGCGGCGATCCTTCGGTGCTGGCTCTGTTGCTTCGACCACGTGCAAGTGGATGCCCCGGCGTTGCCCGAGCAAAATGCCTCCGGCCTCGGCTTTTCGTGGTGCGTCTTGGCGATGGCGACTGATGGTGATCAGCACCCGTGCCTCGATCAGCACTTGACCACCCCAGGCACATGGATTGTCGCCAATCAGCGAGGCGAGCATGCCGGGCACCCCGTCAGCGGCGTCAGATTTTGTGGTTTGAGCTTCCTGATGTCGGCGCTTTCAGTGGTGCGAGTGCGAAAGCGAGGGGAGGGATCGCCACGCATCCAGTCGATCACCAGGTCACTCGCCAAGGCAGCGGCCGACATGGGGGCGGACACCGCAAAGGGTGTGAAGGCGTGACATCCCAAGTTGCGCTGTTCCACCGGGTGATTCATCACCGGGAATCGGGGCGTGCGCGCACCGTCATTGCAGCGTAGGCACCGATAGCAGGCGAATTTCGGGGTATCAACCCACAACGCCTGGGCGCAGTCGCCGTTACCTACGATCCACACATGCAACAGAGGAGGGCGCACTGCAGAATCGACCTGCAAGCGATGGCAGTTCAGCGCTTCGCTAAGCGCCTCTTCGCCGGTGGCGTCGATGATCAAGTCCCCACACAGGTCATCGTGCCAATTCGCTTCCCGCGGACAGGCCATCACATTGATGGTGGGGAACTCCTGCTGAAGGCGCCGCTGCACCGCCTCGGCTTTGGGCAGAAAGAGACTGTCGTACCCCAGCCAGTGTCGACCGAGGTTCTCGGCCCGAAGTCGATCCGGATCGATCAGCGTCAACTGGCCAGCGCCGGTGCCGGCGCCCAGCCGTGCCAAGGCCTGCGCGAGGTAGCCGCCAATCGCGCCGCAGCCGATCACGGTAATGCGTCGGTCCTGGAGGGAGTGGTAGGTGAGGTTGCGGCTATGAACAAAGCTCGGACCAATCTCCTGGACAGCCACGCGACTGATGGAGCGGGAGCTGCCTCGGCCGTGCAAGCTCTGGCGCATATAGGATGGCTTGCGCCGGAAGACCTGTCGTTTGCTGGCATCCAAGGTCATATCAAAGCCGAACCAGCCGGCCCGGCATTGCAGCAGAAACATGACATGCGGCCGGGCAAGGTAATCCGGCCGGCCCAAGATGCGCTGGATCGCTGCATACGCGCGCGTGTCCCAGGCCTTGATCCACGCGAACATTTCGCCGATGGTTCCCGGCAGGGCGTTCTGTGGCAATGTTGGCGCCTGATCGCTGCGCACGATCCAGCATGTCAGCGCTGCCTCGACGGGCGCCGGCCAACCCCGCACGGCGCACCATCGCGCGATCTCCTCCGGAAGACTGCTGATCGCCAACATGCGCTCATCGGGCGGCCCCACCAGCAACGCGCTGGCGAGATCGGAGTCCGGGTGAATCGAGCCGAGGAGCACCGTCCAAGGCAACGGTCGCTGACCGATGTTCCAGTTGGCCCCGAACTCCGATTGAAATTCGTTCTGTCGATAGACCGGTCCTGTGAGTAACCGGTCGAGCTCCAGACGGGCCAAGTCCAAGCATTGAACGATGGCGTGTTCCGGGTGGAAACGGTCCAAGACCACACTGCCGCTCGCGAGGTAGCACAGTCCCCGATCGGCGTCGATGTGCGGGAGCAAGCCACTGAGGCCAGATGGCGCCTCCAGCACCTGAACGGTCGGGTAGTGCACGAAGTCCCAATCGCGTATCGTCAGGCGAATTCGCACAAGCCCACGTTGGCAGGCGAGTGTGCCTTCGAAACGCCGCGCGTATCCCGCGCGCGGCAGCTGGGCGAAGCCGCGATCGTGCAATGCCCGCAGGGCTGCAGCGAGTTCGCCGTGTGCGACGAGCGGGGCGTCAGGCATTAGCCGGCCTTCGTGGCACCCACCACCGGAGGCACCACTTGGGCGGCCGGCACGCGGCGCACGTCGGTGCCATCGTCGGCTGCCACCAGTTCGCAGTTATCGGCGATGCGCGGGCCAAACTGCGCGCGCACGTTATCGACAGCCGTCTGCCTGAGGCCCGGCCCGAAGTGGCGGCTAAGGGACATCTGACGGGCCAGCGACTCCGCCCGCTGCACCGCGATCAGGCGCTCGCCGGATGACATGCGGTTAAAATCCTCCTCGCCGCCGTCAATGCCGCGCTCGTACACCCCGTCGCCCAACGCCCGGGCGAGTGTCATGGCGGCCCGCTCGACGGCCAGATCATCGCGTCGCGGGGTGGCGTCAAACGCTTGAGTAACCACGATCATGATCAATACCGAACTCGGACCGCCGCCATCGCGCCAGTGATAGTCGCGCCATGCCTTGAGGTAGCAGCACACACGCCGCAGCTGCTCGCCATGCACCAGCACTTGATCATCGAACCACTTCGCCACGGCCTCCGGATCGGACGGCAGCCAGCGGCCGTCACGCGTTGCTACATGGATCTCGTCCAGCAGCTCCCAGAAGGGCTCCGGCGCTTCGTCCAGCGCCGCGCTTTCGCGTAGGTGAAGGTAGGCATGGTGGGCACTATTCAACGCCACGGCTTTTTCCATTACCTGGTGAAACTTGGCCTCGGGGGCGGCATACAGGGGCACATCGATGTGAGCCCAATCGGCAATTCGGATCCGAACGCAGCGTGTGTTGCCACGCTCCAGTCGCCAGCCCTCGCGTTCGCACAATTGGCCCAGCGAACGTTCCACCAGCTCAAAATACAACTTGGCCATGCGGGCCGGCGGGGCATGCTCGTCCCACACGGTCACCGGCAGATAGACGCCGAAATCCCAGTCCATCTCCTGCGGTGGGCGGTGGGCGGCTTGCACGCAGGTCTTGTAGGCCCACGAACCCTGAGTGCGAAAGCGCGGCGTCACCATGCGATCCATGCCAAGCACGGTAGTTGTAGCTGCCCGAATGTCCGCGCGAAGATGCTCGCGAATGGCATTTTTGGCGGCCATCAGCGTCCGACGCTGACTATCCGTCGGCGCAATCACCTCATCGAAGCTGTCGGGCGCGCCCGCGTTCAAAAACAACTTATGCAGTGACAGCATCGCGAGCGACTCCTTCTTCGTGGTGGGCATGGATACCGTGGTAGAAGCGGGGGGCGATGGGGGAGTGTTGGAGGACGGTCCGAAAAGCTGGGTCACCAAGACACCATTTCGCGCGTTCGGCGCCCACACCAAGCAGCACTTCGCGTGCGGCCGCGTTGGCCTTGTCGAGTGCCACCGCGCGAGCACGTGCATCGGTCAGGTCGTCATCCACGTGGAAGTATTGGCCAGGAGCCAGCTGATGGCCCAGCAGGTGATGGACCAGCGATTCCTGCGCGGAGATGGCGACGCCAAACAACCGCTTGGGCGTTTCCGCCGGGTGCCAGCCGCCCCAGTCGTAGGTGCCACCACTCCGATTGCGCCGTGGGTCAACGGTGAATCGCGCGGACATGGTGCCGATGGCGACTAGGCAGATGTCTTCCCGGGGGCGGCCGAGGAAATGTTGGGCCTCATGCAGGGCGAGCAAACCCGGGGCGTTGGCAAAGAGTCCGCCATCGATGTACTGACGATGATCGAAGACGTGGCGCGGAAAGTATGCGGGGGCTGCACTGGTGGCCAAGGCCACATCAATCAGCTGGTAGCGGAAATCGCGGGAGAAATTCGGGTGATGCGGTGTCTTGAAGAGCACCGGGAGGCCAGTGCTGTAGTTGATGGTGGGTACCAGCACCGGGTGAAGGCACGCCTCCAAACGGCGATCACCGAACAGGTCATCCTGCGCCAGCAACGCGGCCAGCGGTGCCTGCGAGTAAGGGGCGCGGACGATGCCGCGCAACGACCACCGACGCCGAAAGATCGCTTCCCCGTGCCGCTCGAAAAGCGTCACCATACGCTCCGCGGGAATTTCCAGCGCCACCGCCAAGGCCAGGATGCCCCCGATGGATGTGCCGGCGATGAGATCGAAATGGCGGCCAATGGGCGCCCCGATATGTTGTTCGAGGTCGGCCAAAATCTTCGCGGTATATAACCCGCGGTAACCCCCGCCGGAGAGGGCAAGAATCTGGAATCGCTGGTTAGGTGGGCGTTCCGAACCCTGCCCGATAGCCACTGCGGACGTGCTCATGTTGTCTTTCCCCATCAGGTGACGCGCTGCCCGGAGTCTCTGGTCGCGGCATCTCACCGGTTGCGACGACCCCTTTGGATTAGGCACATCCACGCATCACACATTGGGGTGCTGTTCACGTTTTCAACATCGTATTTTCTCGGGCTCTTCACACGCCACGACGGTGGGGCGGCCGACCGATCCTTCATCGGCGTCGGGAGCATCCATCAAGCGGGCTGCCGGATTCTGGTCTGCCGATCCGGCATGGAAATAACCCATCACACTACTGACCGACCGATGCTCGGTCATCGCCATCAACGCGGGCAAGGCGACACCTTGGCGCGCGCCCTCGGTGACGAAGCCCGAGCGCAGGCTGTGGCCCCCGAAATCCCCCGTGAGCCCCGCGAGTGCCGCGCGCCGTTGCACGATGGCCCCGACCGCCGCCGGCGACAACGATCCGCCGATCCGCTGCTTCCAGAGGCGCCTAAAGATCGCGCCTTCGGTGAGCCCACTCGCATCGAGCCAAGCACGCAGGGCAATCGCCGCATTGCCTAGGAGCGGCTTGTCCGGCGTGTCGGTGGCGGTTGGACCCGCCTGGCGGGTCTTGCTACAAGGCAGGTGATAAACATAGCCTTGGTCGATGCCCTTCAAGTCGGCCAAGTCGGCCGCGGCCACCTCGCTACGCCGCCGGCCACCGCTGGCGAACGCGAAGCAGAGCAGGGCTCGGTCTCGCCGGCCCTCCAGCGAGTCGTCGCAGGTGGCCAGCATGGTTTCGAGCTCCTGACGAGTGATGGCTGTCTTCTTGGTCGGCCGCTCGCCGCGCTTGGTCGCCGCCCGGCGAGCGCGGGCCAGCAGGTGGCGCACGCTCGGGCTCGCGCAAGGATTGGTCACGCGCCGCAGTTGATGTGCCTTGGACAGCACGGCGACCCGATGTGTCAGTGTGGCCAGCTTGAACGGCCCGGTTTTTTGCTTGAAGCCGCCAGCGATCAAGGCCGCATCCAAGGCCGGTGGCAGTTCCCAGACCAAACCGTGCTTGCCGCGGCGCGCCGTGTGGTCAACCAGGAACTGCACGACCACAGCCTCCGACAACGGCAACACCAGCGTCTGCCCGTAGCGGCCGGTGAACCAGGCCGCCCAGTAGCGCAAGGCGCTGGCGTAGCTGCGGGTGGTGTTCGCCGCGACCGCTTCCGCCAGGAGTTCACGGACCGCGTCCGCCGCGCGCGCATCCAGCGTCGCCGGATCCAGCATGGGTAAGGCGTTCGCCAGCGGCAACAGGTCATGTTTTTTCATATGTACTATGTATCATAATAAACGAAATAAACCATGTACCGACGATAACTATCTATTATCGCGAGTACGAAGCCAAGCGGGCAGGGCGCCGATCGAGGAGATCATCCGATGCGCACAGGGATCACCCAAGACCAAGTCAACGCCGCCGCCGACGCGTTGGTCGCCGCCGGCGACAAACCGACCGTGGAAAAAATCCGGGCCGCCTTGGGCACGGGCTCGCCGAACACCGTGACGCGCATGCTGGAGGTGTGGCGCAATCACTTGGCCGAACGCCTGCAGCAGGTGCTACAGCTGCCGGAGCTGCCGCCCGAAGCCGGGCAGGCGATGACCGAGTTGTGGCGCTTGGCGGTGGCGCATGCGGATCGCCTCCTCCAGGCCCGTGTGACCGAGACGCGCGACGCGTTGGCCACCGAGGCAGCTCACTTGGCCGAGGAACGGGCCCGCTGGGCGGCCACTCTGGCGGACGCTGAGGCCGCTGTGACCCAGGCCCAAACCCAACGCGAATTGTCCGAAAAGACCTGCACAAACTTGGACAGCCAGCTACGTGACAGCCACGCCTTGCGGGACGACTTGGTGCAGCAGCGGGATCGCCTGCAGGCGCTCTGCGATCGACAAGTCGCCGACATCGAGGCGCTGCAACGGGAAAAGAACGCGTCGACAACGGCGGCCGTCAATGAGCGAGAGCGTGTGGAGGAGCATGTCCGTGCGGTGGAAGATCGCGCGCACCAGGAAGTGGACCGCGCGCGCCAGGAGCTCCAATCCTTTCGGCAGCAACTGGAGGTACAGCGCCGCGAACATACCAAAGAGCGGGCGCAGACTCAGCGACAGCACAAGGCGCTCCAGCATGCGTTGCGAGAGGCCGAGAAAGCGGCAGCGCGTCATGCGGGGCGCGCGGATGCGTTGGAAGTGGCACGAGCCAAGGACAAGTCCGTGGCGGCAGCGAGCAAGCGTGGAAAACGGGTTCCTGCCAAGAAGCCACGCGGTGCGGGCCGCGCCTAACGAAAGTCGACGTATCGCTTCGCCGCTGATCAGCCGTCGAAACCCGCCAGAATCAGATCTTCCGTTGGGCCGCATTTCAGTGCACTACTGGCCGAATCGGTTTACGCTGTTCGAGCCAGAGCCGATCAGGATTAACCTTTGGCGTTCGACTGGTCGCTTTAGCAGACCAGGATCGGCGCGAGAAATCTTGCGCTAACTCGTTGGACTGAAATTGTTTTTCAGCCCGAGTGTCCTATTTTTACACGTATCTCGGCCGGACCCCCCAGTCGTTCAATGTGGTCAACGCATTGCGCGTGCTTGGCCGCTGGATGCGCATGGTGACCATCCCGAACCAGTCGTCGGTGGCCAAGGCCTGGCAGGAGTTCGACGAGCACGGCCGGATGAAGCCCTCGGCGTTCTACGACCGGGTGGTGGACGTCATGGAAGAGCTGTTCAAGTTCACCCTGCTGGTGCGCGATCGCAGCGACTACCTGGTGGACCGCTACAGCGAGCGCAAGGGGGCTGCCCAGGCGCGGGCCGTGTCGGCGGCAGCGGCGGTGACCGAGCCGGCCGCCATCCCCGCCACGCTCCCTCCAACCCAGCCGGCCAACGAGGCCGTTCGGCCGCGTAGCGCCTGTTGCGCCAGTGGGAGCTGCTGACCGATGCACGGGGCGCACGCGACGATCTACCACAACCCGGCCTGCGGCACGTCCCGTAATACGCTGGCGCTGATTCGGCATGCCGGTATCGAACCGACGGTCATCGAGTACCTCGCCCATCCGCCCGATCGCGCCCAGTTGATGGCGCTGATCGCCGCGGCCGGCCTCACGCCCCGCGAGGCCATCCGGGAGAAGGGCACGCCCTTTCACGCGCTCGGGTTGGACGCGGCGGGCGTGAGTGACGCGGCCCTGCTCGACGCGATGCTGGCCCATCCCAGCCTGATCAATCGGCCCTTCGTGGTCACCGCACGCGGGACGCGCCTGTGTCGTCCGTCCGAGGTGGTGCTCGATCTCCTGCCACCGGTGACCTCGCCTTTCACCAAGGAAGACGGCGAGGTGGTGATCGACGCGCACGGCCGGCGCGTGCGCTAACGGCGAGCCGCGGACGTCAATCCTTCAGGTAGGCGTCGCACTCGATCACCAGCCGCTGCACGTCGGGGTCAGCGGCATCCGGGCGTTCGGGCAGAAGGGCCCGCACCTGGGCGATCTGCGTGTTGCTGGGAATCAGCTCGCTGGGGCTTTCCCACAGTCAGTCGATCAGCAGCGTATGAAGCGTGTCAGCCGGCATGCTGGCGATCTCGTGGTAAGCCGGCACATCCATCCCCAAGCGTAGCACAGTATTGTCGGTGCCGTGGCTATCCGCGGCAGCCAGGAACGCGTTCTCGGGCAGGCCGAAGCGATCATCAGTGCTTGCCATCGCAGCTCCGTCATTGCGCTGACCGTCCCCAGGTGTTTTCCTTGGGCCAGTCCATCGGGTGCAGTGAGCATAACGCACGGCACCTCGGTGCATGGGCGTCCTGCGAGCGTCCGAGCTTACGTCGCCTCATTGAGACCATGCCGCCCTCACATTCGCTTGAAACCTATCTGCAGGCGGCCCAGCGGGAAAACACCCAGCGCAGCTATGCCTCGGCGATTCGCCACTATGAAGTGAGCTGGGGCGGCTTGCTGCCGGCGACGACCGACGCGGTGGCGCAGTACTTGGCAGCGCATGCAACCGCCCTGTCGACCAATACGCTTCGGCAACGGTTGGCCGCGCTTTCGCATTGGCACCAAGCGCATGGCTTTGCCGATCCGACCACGGCGGCGCGGGTCAAACAGACACTCAAGGGCATCCAGGCGCTTCATCCTGCCCGCGAGAAGCGTGCGGCCCCCTTGCAGCTGACCGCCGTCGCCCGGGTCGCCGATTGGGTCGATGCCGCTCTCGCCGCCGCGCAGCAGCGAGGCGACCATGCCGCGGCGCTGCGTTGCCGCCGCGACCGCGCCATGCTCCTGTTGGGCTTCTGGCGGGGTTTCCGGGTGGATGAATTGGTCGGTCTGCAGACCGAGCATGTAACTGCCGTGCCCGGGCAAGGCATGACGTGCTTCCTGGGGCGCAGCAAAACCGATCGGCAGCTTGCCGGGACCACCTACCGAGTGCCGGCGCTCAGTCGGTGGTGTCCGGTGGCCGCCACGCTCGATTGGATCGACGCGGCCGGGACCACCGAGGGACCTCTGTTTCGCGGCATCACCCGCACCGGCGGGCTCCGGAGGGGCCCCCTGCATGCCAACAGCGTGGTGCCGTTGCTGCGCCGGCTATTCACCCGTGCGGGTCTGGCCGCGCCCGAAATCTACAGTGGACACTCACTGCGCCGTGGGTTTGCCGGTTGGGCCAGCGCCAACGGCTGGGATGTGCGCGCCCTGATGGAGTACGTCGGCTGGAAAGACGTGCACTCGGCGCTGCGTTACATCGACGCGCCAGACGCCTTCGGGCAGCAGCGGATCGAGGCGGCACTCGCGGCGGTGCCTGGCCCTCCCATGACGGCGCTGCCGGCCCCGCCATCGCCGCCGGACCCGTTGCCGATCACGGTCACACTGACCCTCGTGCTACGCCTGACACCACGGCGCAAGGGGCGCAGTGTCGCCAAGGCGCGACAGACGATCGAAAGCCTCTGCCTGTCCCCCCACCAGGGTGTGCCGATCAACCCCGAGCGCACCCGGTACCGACTCCAGGTCAGTGTGGCCGATGACCTGGATCTGGACGAAGTGGCGTCCGCGCTGATCGAAGATCTCTACCGCATCGCCGACAACCACGACCTGCAGGTGGACGCATCGCTTTACGACGAACCAGGTGAGCGCCACTGGCACTAAACGCTCGATCCCGATCGGAGATGCACGACGCATGACCGCGCCCCACGAGACCGCTTAACCGTAACGACCAGTTAGCTAATGACGATTTGCCACAATACGTCGCCACTCTGACTCGGGACAAGAAATCACCCAGTTAAGGCGTGAATTTGCGGCGATCGAGAATCCGAGTGCTCCCTTCATGGTCGGTCGCGCCTCCGGCCTAACTTACCGAGCGCAGGTTGCTCCAGTACGGGCGAAGGGAGCTCTGAACGGAATAATTGGAGCGAGCACAGCGCAGCCGCGAGCTCGACCGCAGCAAACGTTCCGAGCGCGGGCCCGAAGCCAAAACGGAGCATTTCGCCGAAGATCACACTGCCCACGCCAAAGCCAATGAAGAGCGTAAACACGTTCAGCCCCATGGCTTGTCCGGGCCGTTTGCCCCCCAGCGACGTGACAATGCCGGCGAAAAGCGGTTGCGTCATGTCATAACCCAACGACAGCACCATCGCCACGACCGGCGCGAAGATCACGGGGAAGCCGACGAACAACGCAGCGGCCGCCAGAGTGCTTAGTGCGAGGCCAATCGGAAGCAATCGCGCACGGCCCCATCGGTCCGCCATGCGACCGATCAGCGGTCCGAGCAGGAAACCGGGCACGCCGTAACCGAGCAACGCGAGTCCGACACCGACCGGCCCCATACCGTAGCGCCGCTCGAAATACACACCAAGCCAGGTAAAGACACCGGAGTGGAACATCGAATTGACCAATACATAGCTATAAGTGCGCCGCCCTCGTGGCGTGCCGATCAGACTCATATAGCCGCGAAACAGATCGCCCAGCGTGCCGGCCACTGGCGCGATGGCAGCGGCGATGAGGCGTCGATAGGGCAGAAAGAGAAGCAGGACGCCGGCTCCCGCGACTCCGACTGCGAGGAACAAGCCTCGCCAGCCGACGAAGGGCACCAGCATTGCGCCCAACGGCGAACCGAAGGCCATTCCCCCTGCCATGGCACCGAACAACCAGCCAAGCGGACGCCCACGCTGCTCATAGGGAAACAGTCTGCCCACGAGTGTGAGGCCGAGTGGCACGACGCCACCGGCACCGAGCCCCGTCAATATCCGCCATAACGCGATCTGTTCAATGGAGGCGGCGGTCGCCGTCAAGGCCGTGAGCGCCGCAAACGCGGCCAGCGAGACAAATATGATGCGATGAATGCCCAGGCGATCCGCCAGCAGCCCGTAGATCAGCGTCGCGATCCCGTATGGGATGAGATAGGCCGGAACAATCAGACCGACCGTCCGCTCCGACGCATGGAAGATGCCGGACAGCGCCGGTATGATCGGCGCGACCATATAGGCCTGAAAAAAAATGATGAACGTGGCAGCCGCGAGCATGCGAAGCAAACGCTCGCGCTCGCTCGGGGCCTGTGCGCCGGCGGCATCATGGGCCAAGTCAATTCTCCGTTCGAATGATGTTGGGAGGTGCAGCCACTAGGCCGCCAATTGCGGAATCACGAAGAAGTACGCATTCAGCATGTAAAGGCCCGCCAGAACAAGCACCACTGCGCCGGCGATCTCAAACGCCTTTTGGTAGCGCTGAAGCGCGGATAAACCTTCCAGCCAGCCCACCGCGAAGGCACCCAGGATAATGGGCACCGCACGCCCCAGGGCAAAGGCCAGCAACAGGGTGCCGCCGAACAGTGGTGACCCGATCCCCGCGGCAATGCTTAGCAGCACGACCAGAGCGGGCGTGCAAAACGGACAGACGGCGACGGCGAACGCGACGCCAAGTGCGAATGCGCCCCAGCCGCTACTTGCCCGCTTTGCACGAATGGAAATGGTGGGCAGTGGCAGCTTGATCCATCCGGGCCACATGAGCCCGAGCAGAATCAACACAGGTCCGAGCACAAGGCCCCATTTCCGGCCGATCAGCTGGGCCACCCAGTGACCGCCAAAACCGGCGACCACGCCCAATACGGTCTGCACGATCACCATGCCCAGAATAAACAGGCCGCCGTACAGGATGGCGGTTCTGAGTTCACGCGCCTTGGTGACGTAGGCGAGCGACACGGGAATAGACGCCAGCGCGACGGGGTTAAACGTGAATACAAATCCGAGCAGGAAGCCGACCCCGACGGATGCCAGGCTAGCTTGCTGCAAGATGGTGCGTAACGCTTCAATGTCCATGGGGTGCTTCCAGAGGCCGTTGTCGTTTTGATGCGGCGCACGGGCGTGTGCCGTGTAGCAAGCGATCACCCATTCAGGTCCCCTCCTGCTCAAGCCGTCGCGCCAGTTCCTGTTGAAGCTGCAAGGCGCTCGGCAGCCTCGCGAAGACCAGTTCGCCATCGATCGCGATCGACGGTGGCGTCAGTACCCCGAGTTCCACGGCGTAATCCAGTTCGTCCAGTACGTTGATGTCGCGCCACATGACTTTGTGCACGCCGAAGCCTCGCGCGACCTCTTTCAGGCTCTCCCGCGCGCGCGCGCAGTGGCTGCAACCTGGCGTGGAGAAAACTTCCACCTTGATGCTCATGCCAGTGATCCAGATTCACGCCGTGAATGGATCTTTCTGTTTCGACACGCTCGACTCCAGTGCCGCCAGAATGGGACACGCATCCAACGGCTGATCCTCCGCCGTACAGATCGCGATAAGCTCGCTCAGTGCCCGCGACATCGCCTTCATCGCCTTGATTTTGCGTTCGAGCTCCAGCTTCTTGTGTATCGCCAGACCGCGGACATCGCTGCAGCACGAGCGGTCATCGGCCCGTAGCTCAAGCAACTGGCGGATCTCCGCGAGCGTCATGCCGCAGTGTTGGGCATGCTTGATGAATTCGAGCCGGCGCACTGCATCCCTGCCGTAAAGCCGGTATCCCGCTTCGGTCTTGCTCGCCGGCATCAACAGGCGCTCATCCTCGTAAAACCGGATCGTGTCGGCACTGACCTCGGTGAGCTTGGCGAGCTTCCCGATCGTCAACGAGCTGCCGCGTTGGGTGGCCTCATCAAGTGAGTCGGTGGGCTTCTGACGCTGTAGCGCACGACTTTTCTGTTGGGCAGCCAGCACCGCGCTGCGCAATGCCTTGCCGGGTTTGCCTGGTGGTTGCACGAGCTGACCTCCAATGAGTATCGAGCGGGGAGAATCGGTGCGGCACAAGAGCACGGTCAGTCAACGACATGGGTGTCGTAACCGGCTTCCCGCAAGCACGCTGCGATCGCGTTCTCATCGAGCAGCGCCGTATCGAACAACACGTCAATGCGCTGGTTCAGCGCCTGCGCGCGAACCTGTCTCGCACCATGCAGGTCTCCCAAGAGGCGCATGACACGCTGTTCGCACTTCTCGCAGTTCAGGCGCTGTTCGCCGGCGACCTCGAATGTGACGGACTTGAACATAGATCAAACCTTCAAAATGACTGGGTGTGGAAGGAACGGGACGCTTCGTTGGAATGCACTTGCAGAAGTTCATCCTCCCTATGCATTCGCTCGCGCCAGCGTCTGAGGCGACCGCCCGACCGTCCGAATGGCCTCGAAGAAATAGCCGCCGCGCCCCCACAGCGAGTTGATGAAAATGATCGTCACGCTGGCCGCCATGGCCACCATGCCCCATACCGGATAGATCAATCCCGTCGCGGCGGCCGGAATGCCGATGCCATTGAACAGGAAGGCGAGCGACACGTTCTGGACGATCTTTCGGTAACTGTGACGGCTGACCGCATGGGCATCGAGGACCGCGCCAAGCCGTTGATTGAGGATGATCACGTCGGCCGATTCAATCGCGATGTCGGCGCCGCTGCCAAAGGCGATGCCCACCTCCGCCTGCATCAGTGCCGGCGCATCGTTGATGCCGTCGCCGACCATCGCCACGCGGGCACGCTTCTGCAGCTGCCGGATCAGCGCGGCTTTTTCGGCTGGCAAGATGCGCGCATGGACCTCGTCGATCCCGGCCGCTCGCGCGAAATGGCGGGCCGCCTGCTCGTTATCGCCGGTCACGAGGCTCGTTCGAATGCCCAGGGCGTGGAGGTGACGCACCGTCTCTTGCGCGTCGGGCCGCAGTGCATCGCCCAGGGCCAGCAGACCGAGCAGGACGCCGTCCCGCGCCACGCCGATGACCGTCAGACCGTTCGCTTCGAGTTCGTCGATGCGTTCGCCATAGGTCGCGAGGTCCACGGCTTCGGTCGCCAGAAACGCCGGACTGCCGGCGATCAGCCGCGCCTCACCCAGGCGTGCCGTGACCCCTTGCCCCGGGACGGCCTCAAATCCCTGCACCTCGGGTAGCGCAATCCCCCGTTTGAACGCCTCTTCCACCACGGCGCGGGCCAGCGGGTGCTCCGAAAAGACCTCTACGGCGGCAGCGAGCGCGAGCAGTCCCGGTTCGGAGTCCGTGACGGTCACGACCTGCCGCAACGCGGGGCGGCCCTCGGTCAGCGTACCGGTCTTGTCGAACACCACGCAGCTCACGCGCCGCAACGCCTGGAAGGCCTCGCCGGTGCGCATCAGCACGCCGCGTTCGGCGGCCTCGCCCGCTCCGCGGACGATGGACAGGGGCGCGGAGATCCCCACTGCGCACGGATAACCCATGACCAGCACGCTCAGGCCGGCAAAGACCGCCCGCTGCAGATCGGGGGGAGAGCCCAACACGAGCGGACCGAGCAGCCAGAAGAGGGTCGCACCGGCCGCCGTGAACAGCACGAGCGGCGTATAGACGCGCAGCACACGATCCACCAGGTGCAACAGCCCCGGCTTGAGCGCACGCGCGTCCTCCACGCTGCGCACGACCTGCCTGAGAAACGTCTCTTCGCCTACGACGCTGACACACACGAGGAGCGTGCCGTGACCGTTCAGCGCACCGCTCACCACGCGGTCACCGGGCTGTTTCTGGACGGGCAGCGGCTCGCCGCTAACGAGCGACTCGTCCACGTCCGATTCGCCGGACTCCACTTGACCGTCGACCGGCACCCGTGCGCCCGGACGGATGCGCACGAGGTCGCCCACGCGCACCTGTTCAAGCGGGACCTCTTGTTCCTTGCCATCCCTGACCACATGCGCGACATCCGGCTCCAGGTCCAGCAGTTTCTTGACGGCTTGCGAACTGCGCGTTTTGACGATCAGCGACAGCCACTCGGAAAAGATGTGGTAGGTCAGCACCATCACCGTGACCGCAAAAAACGCTTCGGTCGGATAGTTGGGCGGACGCATGGCTAGTCCGATTGACCCGCCCGTGAGCCCGGCGAAGGCCCCGAACTCGACCAGCACGTGCTGGTTGAGAATGCCGCGCCGCAGGGCCATTGCGGCCATGTAGACGATATGGAAACCCACGCCGAAAAGGAGGATCAGGGCCAGCGCGCCGGCAAGCCAGGGGACGCTCGCGCCGAAGCGGCCACTCAACTTGAGGGCGTAGACGGCGGCGCCCAGTGCAGCCAGTAGGGCCGTGCCGGCCAGCGCGCACGGCAGGCCGTAGCTGCGCAAGACGACAAACGCGAACGCCACCAGGCTGACCAACGAGAACACGCACAGCGGGAACCACACGCTGTCGACCGGAAAGCCGACAAGCCCCATCGCGGCGATGCTCGCGGCCAGCGCGGTGAGGAAGCGCCCCCGCTCGCGTGTGAGCGCGCGTTCCTCCTCCTCGTAGGGTCGCAGCTTGCGCGGATCGGAGACCGTGTAGCCGATGTCCTTGAGTGTCTGAAGCAAGTCCTCTGCGCGCGCGACGTTTGGGTCGTACTCGATCAGCGCCTGCTCATGTGTCAGGCTCACTGCGACCTTGTCGACGCCCGGCCGCTTGCCCAGCGCCTTTTCGATCGTGCCGGTGCACAAGGAGCAGTGCAGCCCCCCGATGCGCGCGCGGATGCGCCGGCGCCCGGCCACATTGGAGGGCTCTTCGCTCCAGAGCTGCGAAGCAGATTCAACAGCGCTATTCATGACGACACCTCGACCTCGAAGCCGATTTCTTCCAACCGCTGACGCACCTGATGGACACTGACCTGGGCCGGATCAAACTGGACCGCAACGCACTGCGTGCGGAAGTCCGGCACCATATGCTGGACGCCGGTCAGGCGTTGCAGCGCAAACTGGATACGCGTTTCGCAGCCGACGCAATGAAGTTGCTCGGCACCGGTCACGATGAAATTGATCTGTTCTGGCATATAGACACCTTTCTCGGCCCCGTCGGTCGGAAACGACGCTGGACCTTGGCCTGTTCCGCGGCAAATCGCAGAAAAGGAGGAGCGCTGTATGCATGTTAGACCTTGGGGTGCACTCCAAGGTCAAGCGGGTCGCGACAGCCGTAGGCAAGATGATGATGCAGGCCCGCCGCGCGGCCGACGCCAACAGATCTGATGGAGCGTCTGCTCCTCGGCGAGGTTGCCATTGACGCGTCATAGGACGTCAGACCAGGCATTTATTCCCGGCTGACCGGCCAGCGGGCCGGATCTATGATATCTGGCCTTCGTGGCGTGACGGAAACGAGCGCTCGACCCAGAGGCCGGCACCCGTTGCCGGCTGCTAAGCCTCTTCCACGCGCCGACGCATTCTGTAATGACCGAGGCATGGCATTCCGTGCAGGTCGCGCCTATGCTGATTGGGCACTCGCTCACTCAATGAGACCCGCGCCGGCTAAGCTCTAGCAGGCTGTCGAGAAACCTCCGCGCATCGCCGCGGTCATAGACGCACTCAATCACTGACCGCCTGATCCGATGCGCAGCCCCGACGTCCAACAGCTTGGCATGTTTTCGTATGTATCGGTCGAGGATCGGGTGCCGCCCGACCATCCGATCCGCAAGCTTCGGATTCTGGTGGACGCGATCCTGGGCGAGCTCGATGAACTGCTGGCGGCGCGCTACGCCGCAGGCGGTCGCCCGTCGATCCCGCCCGAACGCATCCTGCGCGCCTCGCTGCTGCAGGTGGTTTACAGCGTGCGCAGCGAGCGGCTGCTGATGGAGCAGCTCAACTACAACCTGCTGTTCCGCTGGTTCGTCGGCCTGAACATCGACGACCCGGTGTGGGATCACTCGACGTTCTCCTTCAACCGCCAGCGGCTGTTCGACGAGGCGATCGCCCAGCACTTCTTCGAGCACACCGTGCTGCTGGCGCGGTTGCGTGATCTGGTCAGCGACGAGCACTTCTCGGTGGACGGCACGCTGCTGGAGGCGTGGGCTTCGCACAAGAGCTTCCGGCCCAAGGACGATCAGGACGGGGGCGATGGCGACAATTTTCGCGGCCAGTCGCGCAGCAACGAGACGCACGCGTCCACCACCGATCCGGATGCCCGGCTGATCCGCAAGGGCCAAGGCAAGGAAGCGAAGCTGAGCTACCTGGCCAACAGCCTGATGGAGAACCGTCATGGTCTGGTGGTCGGCGTGGACATCCGCCATGCCACTGGCACCGGCGAGCGAGACGGCGCTTTGGACCTGCTCACCGCGGCTGGCGTCCGGCGAGGGGCCACGCTGGGTGCGGACAAGGGCTACGACACGCAGGACTTCGTTGCGGCACTGAGGGCGCGCGGGATCGTGCCGCACGTCGCACGCAACACGGGCAATGGGCGACGCAGTGCCGTGCCGCGTGCGGTGGCGCGCACGCGCGGCTACGGCATCAGCCAGAAGGTACGCAAACGCATCGAACAGGGCTTTGGCTGGATCAAGACCATCGGCGGGCTACGCAAGCTGCCGATGGTCGGCCTCGCCGCGGTGCGCGGCTGGGTGACCTGGACGTTCGCCGCCTACAACCTGATCCGCCTCGGCGGCATCGGCGAATGGTGGGAGCCCTCACCAACGTGAGCGGCGACAGGAGACGTGCGTCCGCAGGGCGGAAAATTGCACTCCATCGCTATCGCAGTGGCCGCCATACCATAGATCGTGTCTATCAAAACCAGGGCGAAACCCTGCTTCTCAACAGCCTGCTAGGCAGTGGAGCGGCAGGTATGGTTGGAGTTACCGTGAGGCACGCGGATTTTCATATTGGCTTGGAGTTCGTGGGGAGTGCTGGCTTCCGATGGCGATGCACGGATGTCGACACCGCCAATGCCGGCTATCCCGCCACCGTCCAGCACTAGGAAACCCCGAGCATGACGCTGAAAGCCATCGATCCCGCGCTCGACCTGATGGGCGACTTCGCCAAAGTGACCCACGGGGTGACCCGGCATATCCAGAAGATGCAACAAGCCGCGATCTTCACGGATGGCGTGCTGCCCGCACGTTAGAAGGCACTCGCGGCGACGCTGTGGTCGATCTCGGCGCGTTGCGAGCCGTGCATTGTCTACTACGTGCAACAAGCGGTGACGCGCGGCGCAACGGAAGTGGAGCTGGGTGAAATGCTGGCCATTGCCTCGACGATGGGCGGATGTGTGGGCGAGATGTGGGCGTTGAAGGCGTATAAGGCCTACAAGGAGTTTGTCTCGGACCAGGCTTTGGCCCAGAGCGAGCCGACTTGTTGCTCGTAAGGGAATGAGATATTGCGCATGGATGAGCATCCGCACGAGACACACGGATACGTGTTGCCAGGCAAACACCGGGTACACCGCGCAGCCGAGTCCGAACGCCCGCTATATGGATCCTGTGCGCATGTCTCGAATCGTTACCTTCTCCTCGACTATTTGGACAGCACTCCTCGCGGCGTTGCTCTTTGGTGCCAGCACGCCGTTCGCAAAGCAACTCTTGCACGATCTGTCGCCGATCCTGTTGGCCGGGCTGCTTTACCTCGGTAGCGGCATCGGTCTTGGGCTGATCCGGCTGATACGCGATCGCGGCTGGCATACTCCGTCCCTGTCCAGGCGCGAGTGGCTCTGGCTGCTGCTCGCGATCGGTTTTGGCGGGGTGCTCGGTCCGTTGGCGCTGATGCTTGGACTCACGACGACGTCGGCGGCATCGGCATCATTGTTGCTGAATCTGGAAGCGGTGCTGACTGCCTTACTAGCGTGGATCGTGTTCCGCGAGAACACGGATCGGCGCGTCGTGCTAGGAATGGCGCTGATTGTCGCGGGCGCCGTGCTCTTGGCTTGGCCTGGCTCTTCTCATGGGACAAGCGGTCTGGGTTGGGACGCGTGGTGGATCGCGGGAGCCGGTCTATGTTGGGCGCTGGACAACAATTTCACCCGCAAGGTGTCGGCCTCCGACGCCCTGTTCTTGGCCGGACTCAAGGGAACCGTGGCCGGCGTGGTCAACACCGGAGTCGCGCTCATGCTCGGCGCGCGCGTACCTGCGGCTCCTGCGATCGGCGCGGCGATGGCGGTCGGGCTGTTCGGGTACGGCATCAGCCTGGTGTTGTTCGTGCTTGCCCTACGCGGTCTGGGCTCAGCGCGCACCGGCGCGTATTTTTCGACGGCACCGTTCATGGGAGCAGCGATCGCGATACTGGCCTTCGGCGACCATGCCTCGCCGACGTTCTGGATGGCGACGGTGTTGATGGGCGCGGGCGTATGGCTCCACCTGACCGAGCACCACGAGCACCTGCACACCCATGACGCGATATCCCACACGCATCGCCATGTGCACGATGCGCATCACCAGCATGCGCACGATTTCGAATGGGATGGCCACGAGCCGCATACGCACCCGCACACCCACGAACCGATCACGCACAGTCAGCCACATTATCCGGACATCCACCATCAGCATTCGCATGAGTGACGGTCTCCACAACCCAGTTCAATGAAGGAGATCCCGCATGGCTGACGCTGATTCTGTATGAGCGCAGCTGAAGCTTGCCACGGGCCTGCCAATCAGCCATCTGAACCCACCTCCAGAGTTGAGGGGGTGGAATCGCCCGAGTAAGCTCGCACCATGATGTTCTCGTTACGTCAGCTTGCCCGTTCCCGTCGCCTCCGGGCGATGGGCCTGTTGGCGTGGCTGATGCTCGTGATCCAATCCGTGGTGGCCGCTCCCATGAGCATGCCGATGGAGCCCCATGCTCAGCCCGCCCATGCACGGGTCGCCGTGACCGTGGGGCACGGCATGCATTGCTATCACGCGGCGGCGTCCAGCGCAGCGGATTCCTGTTGCCATCACTCGGCGAACTGCTGCGGCGGTGTGGTGGGCCAATGTGCATGTGCCGCGATGTGTGCCACGGCGCTCCTGTCGAGGGCGACGTTGACCCTGGCTTCGACAAGACTGACGACAACCTACGCGATGCCATCGCGCATGGCAGCCCCTTCGGGGACGACCGCGCCCCCACTCCGACCACCGGCGGTCTGACTCTCCCATCGTTTCGATGAGCTTGGCCTATGACGGTCGCACGCCGGCCCTCGTGGCCATCGGCTGTGATCGGTATCGCCATGACGATACCGCCTGCCTTGGAGAGGTCCATGAAAATCATTTCCCCGTCGGCGATGGACTTGTCGCGGCGTCGTTTCGTCCAGGGTGTCGCCTTCGGTGGCGCTGTCGCTGCGCTGGGTCTGCTGCGCCCCTCGAAAACCTGGGCGCTGACCAGTGCGGGCCAACCCGCCACCCTCAGTGGCACCGACTTTGTGCTCGACATCGCCGAGACGCCGGTGAACTACACCGGAAGGGTTTGCCTGGCCACCACTGTCAATGGCGGCGTACCGGGCCCGACCCTGCGCTGGAAGGAAGGCACCACCGTCACGCTGCGAGTCACCAACCGCCTGCGCACACCTACCTCGATTCACTGGCACGGCATCCTGGTGCCATTCCAGGAGGATGGCGTCCCCGGCATCAGCTTTCCCGGCATCGCACCGGGTGAGACGTTCACCTACCGCTTCCCGGTGCGCCAGAGTGGCACCTACTGGTACCACTCGCACTCGGGGTTCCAGGAGCAGACCGGTCTGTACGGCGCATTGGTGATCGAACCGGCTGCACCGGCGCGCCACCCGAGCGACCGCGACTACGTGGTGATGCTAAACGACTGGAGCGACGCCGATCCCGAGCATATCTTCGCCACGCTGAAACGCCAGAGCGATTACTACAACTTCGCGCAGCCCACCGCGCCCGAGTTCTTCCGCGACGTGCGCGAACAGGGGCTGCGTCAGGCGCTGGCCGAACGCAAGATGTGGAATCAGATGCGCATGAACGCCACCGATCTCAGCGACGTCTCGGGCTACACCTATACCTACCTGATGAACGGTGCCGCGCCGGCCGGCAACTGGACCGGCCTGTTCAAGCCCGGCGAGAAGGTCCGCCTGCGCTTCATCAATGGGTCGTCGATGACGATCTTCGACGTGCGCATTCCGGGCCTGAAGATGACGGTGGTTTCCGCCGATGGTCAGGATGTCGAACCGGTGTCGGTCGACGAATTCCGCATCGCGGTAGCCGAGACCTACGACGTGATCGTCGAGCCGCAGGAGGATCGGGCGTTCACGATCTTCGCCCAGTCGATCGACCGCACCGGCTACGCGCGCGGCACACTGGCGCCACGACCCGGCATGCATGCGGTGGTGCCGGCGATAGATCCGCGCATGCCCGTGAGCATGGCGGACATGATGGGCGCGATGGCGCAGGGAGGCGCCGGGCACGGCAGCATGCACGGGATGCCGGGCATGGCCGGGATGCCGGGTATGGCCGGCATGAACATGAGCGGCATGGCTACGCCGGCCGCGTCCGTGGTACGTCACGCCCGCACCGAATATCACAACCCCGGCGTCGACATGCACGTGGACATGCCGCGCACGAATCTCGACGACCCGGGCACGGGCCTGCGCGACAATGGCCGCCGCGTCCTCACCTACGCCGACCTGCACACGATCGGCGGCTCCATCGACCCGCGCGAACCGAGCCGCGAGATCGAGCTGCACCTCACCGGCAACATGGAGCGCTACATGTGGTCGTTCGACGGCGTGAAGTTCTCCGACGCCAAGCCGATCCATTTCCGTAGCGGCGAACGGCTGCGCCTGGTGCTGGTCAACGACACCATGATGAACCACCCGATCCACTTGCACGGCATGTGGAGCGAGCTGGAAAGCCCGGACGGGCAGTTCCAGGTGCGCAAGCACACCATCAACGTGCAGCCCGCGCAGCGCATCGCCTACGGGGTGAGCGCCGACAACCTCGGCCGCTGGGCTTACCACTGCCACATGCTGTATCACATGGAAGCGGGCATGTTCCGCGAGGTGGTGGTGTCATGAACCCGACGTCGCCAACCACTCGATTGAATCGTTCCGTGCTGTTCGCGGCGCTGTGTCTGGCGCTACCGCTGGCGGTCAGCGCGCAAAGTGTTCCCGCGTCGAGTAGCACCGCACCCATGGACATGAGCAGCATGCCCGGCATGAGCATGCCGGCGGCCTCGTCCAGTACGTCTATGCCCGCGATGCCGTCGAGGGTGAAGAAGCCGCTCAAGAAGCATTCACCAGCGCTGCCCGTGCCTCCAGCGCACGACATGGAGGGCATGCCCGGCATGGATCACCACGCCATGCCCGCCATGTCGATGCCACCCAAACCCGCCGCAGCCGACCCCGGCATGAACGAGATGGATCACGGCGCGACGCCGGGCATGCAACCATCGGCGATGCACGGGATGGATCACGGTACGACGCCGACGACGGAGCACGGAAGCATGGCGGGCATGGCGGGCATGGGCACGATGTCGGGGATGACGATGGGCCCGATGCAAGGCGGTAACCCGCCGCCCGACGCGCGTAGCCCCGACTATTCGGACGGGGTGGACTATGGCGCCATGCAGGGCATGGACATGGCCGACAACGCGCCGCTGGGTATGCTGCTGATCGACCAGTTGGAAGCCTTCCACGGTCGCGATGCGAACGGCCAGACTTGGGAAGCCGAGGGCTGGTACGGCAACGACACGAACAAACTGTGGATTCGCACGGAAGGCGAACGCAGCCGCGGCAAGCTCGACGATGGCGATCTGGAAGCCTTCTGGAACCACGCCGTCGCCACCTACTGGGGCAGCCAGCTCGGCGTGCGCCAGGACATCGGTGAGGGGCCGAAGCGGACCTGGGCCGCGTTCGGTGTGCAAGGCCTGGCGCCGTACTGGTTCGAGCTGGAAGCGACCGGCTATATCGGCGCCAACGGCCGCACCGCAGCGCGCCTGCGCGGCGACTACGAGCTGCTGTTCACCCAGCGGCTGATCCTGCAGCCCGAGGCCGAGGTCAACCTGTACGGCAAGGACGATCCGCAGCGGCGCATCGGCAGCGGCGTGTCCGACGTGCAGTTCGGTCTGCGGTTGCGCTACGAGTTCCACCGCCAGTTCGCGCCCTACATCGGTGTGAACTGGGTACGCCGCCTCGGCACCACAGCCGACTACGCGCGGCAGGATCGTTACCCCGTACTCGACCGGCAGATCGTCGCCGGCGTCCGCATCTGGTTCTGAGGGACACCATGAAAAAACACACCGTCCATGTCATCACCGTTGCCGTCACGCTGGGCGTACTCGCCGTCGGCGCCGGCGCCTTCGTCTATTCCGGCCTCTACAACATCGGCGCCGACGATCATCACACCCGGCCGGTGTTCGCCGTCCTGCAAACCCTGCGTGATCGCTCGATCCACCTGCGCTCGAACGATCTGACCGTGCCGAACCTCGACGATCCGCAGCTGATCCTGAAAGGCGCCGGCCAGTACGCGGCGATGTGCACCGGTTGCCACCTTTCGCCGGGGGTGAACGATTCCGAACTGCGGGCCGGCATGTACCCGCAGCCGCCCAATCTCTCCAAGGTGCACGTCGATCCGAAGGATGCCTTCTGGGTGATCAAGCACGGCATCAAGATGAGCGCGATGCCCGCCTGGGGCAAGGCGGGCCACGACGATCCCACCATCTGGAGCATGGTCGCCTTCCTGGAGAAACTGCCCGGCATGACGCCGGCCGAATACAAGGCCATCGTGGCGAAGGCCCCGCCGGACGAGGACATGGACATGGATGAAGGTGGCGGCCATAGCCACGGGGACAGCGATGCGCAGGCCCACGATGTCGCAGCCATGAAAGGCATGGACATGAAGGGCATGGATATGCCCAGCCAAGGTGCCACTTCCGCATCACCACCGGCGACGGCCAGCTCGGTCGGTACGAAGCCGACCGATGACGGACGCGCGCATCCGTAACGGACTTCGCATGGCACACGCCCGATTCATGCCACGCAGACCGCGCCAATGGCGATTGCGCGGACTTCGTCGCGCACGCCTGACGCGCGGGCTGCTGCTGGTCGGTGCGCTGTTCATGCTGGGCCTGCAGACGGCCCTCGCGGCCTACGCCTGCACCATGCCGCCGGCCATGATGGGGCCGGTCATGGCGATGGACGCGGATGCGGGGGACGCCGCCATGCACGACACCTGCCCGGAGATGCGGCACGCCGCACCCGACCGCATCCTGTGTGCCCAGCATTGCGCCGCGCAAGCGTCCGCACCCAGCGACGCCCGCCCCATGACGGTGCCGCCCAACCTGCTCGCGGCGTTGCCGCCCGTCCTTCCGCTCGTCGCTCCGCACATGCCGGCGGCCACGATTCCCGAACGCTACTACCGGCTGCGTGCGCCACCGCCACCGGCCACCCTGTTGTTCTGCTCCCTGCTGATCTAGCGCACTTCGGCCATCGCCGAGGTGCCGTCGTGCCTGCGTGGCGCGACGCCTGTTCGATCACGGGAGTGAATCCTCATGCTGTTTTCCAGTTTGGCCCGGCGCCGATGTGCGCGAGCCCTGTTCATCGTTCTGGGCGGATCGGTGACGATCGCAGCCCAAGCCGTCGGCGCGCTGCCCCTGACGCTTGATGCCGCTGTTCGGCAGGGTGTGGCCGGCGCACCGCTGCTTGCTGCGCGGAACGCCGACCTCGTTGCCATGCGCGACGAGGCGGTGCGCGCGGGGCGCCTACCCGACCCGTCGCTGACCTTCGGCGTTTCCAACTACCCGATTACCGCCCCGGGCGCCTTCAGCCTGCGCTCGGACACGATGACCATGCGCACGATCGGCGTGATGCAGGCGATTCCTTCGCATGCGGCGCGCGCGGCCGAGCGTTCGTTGGCCGCCGCGCAGGTCGACGCGGCCGAGGCCGACCGCACCGCCACGGTGCAGAGCGTGCGCGTGCGCGTCGCCGATGCCTGGATCGGCGTGTGGGCGACCACCCAGCAACGCGCCTTGCTGGAGGCCTTGCGCGACGAAAGTGGCCTTGCCGTGGAAGTCGCCAAGGCCCGGCTGCGCGGTGGCACCGGCAGTGCCGCCGACGTACTGGCGGCGCAGGCCGAGGCGCTCCAGCTAGCCAACCGGATCGAGGCGGCCGACGCCGACCTGCAGGCGGCGCGGGCGTCCTTGCAGCGTTGGCTGGGCAATATACCGCTCACGCTGGCCCAGGCGCCGGACTTTGACCATCTGCCGGTCGCGCCGGACCAACTGGCGCGCCATACCGACCAGCAGGCGCCGATGCAGGCGTGGCCGGCGCGCGAACAGGTGGCCGATGCGGCCTTGGCACAGGCGCGCGCTTCGAAGCACCCGGATTGGAGCGTGGACGTCACCTACGGTCACCGCGCGCCGTATCTCTCGGACATGCTGATGGTGCAGGTCGGGGTGAGCCTGCCGCTGTTCACGCGCAACCGGCAGGACCGCGCCATCAGCGCGAAGCAGGCCGAACGCGATGCGGTCGAGTCGGCACACGAGGATGCCCGCCGTGCGCAACGCGAGACCGTCGCACGTGACGTCGCCGCCTGGCAGGGTTGGGGCCGGCAGATCGCACGCGATCACGACGAGCTGCTACCGCTGGCGCGCGACCGCGCCCGCGTGGCGCTGGCCGGTTATCGCGGCGGTGGCGCGCTGCAACCGTGGCTGGACGCCCGTCGCGACGAAATCGCCTTGCGCCTCGATTACACCGACGCGCTGGCCGGCCGCGCCCGCACCTGGGCGGCGCTCGCCTACTTGCTGCCTGAGTCCACACCCTCTTCGGAGAACCTGCCATGAAACGGATCGGTATCGTGATCGGCACGCTGGCGGGTGCCGCCGCCCTGTTGGCGTTGGGGTATGTCGGTGGCCGTCATGTCGGCTCCACGTCAGTGCCAGCCAATATGTCCTCCGGCGCGCAAGGCACACAACGCAAGGTGCTGTACTGGTACGACACGATGGTGCCCGACCAGCACTTCGATCACCCCGGCCTGTCGCCGATGGGCATGCAGATGGTGCCCAAGTACGCGGATGAAGGAAGCTCCGACAAGAACGTGGTGCGCATCGACTCGGCTACCGTGCAGAACCTGGGTGTGCGCACCATGCCCGTGGTGCGCCGGGCGCTGGCGGCCCAATTCGAAGTCCCCGGTACTGTGAGCTGGAACCTGCGCGACGCCGTCACCGTGAGCGCGCGCGTCGACGCGACGGTGGAACGGCTCGACGTGCGCGCGCCGTACACCACCGTCAAGGCCGGACAACCGCTGGCCGAGCTGCTTGCGCCGCAGTGGAACAGTGCGATCGCCGAGTACCGCGCCTTGCAGCACGCGCAGTCCGCCGATGCCCAGGCGCTACGCGCCGCGGCACGGCAGCGGCTGCAGGTGCTGGGCCTGACGGCGCCGGACATCGCCTCGGCGCGGGACGGTCGCATCACCTTGCATGCGCCGCAGGACGGCGTGATTACGGCACTGGATGTGCGCGAAGGCCAGCAGGTCGGTGCCGGCCAGACGCTGATGACGCTCAACGGCCTGTCCACCGTGTGGGTGGAGGCGGCGCTGCCGCAGGCCGCGGCGGGCGCGGTGCATACAGGCACGCCCGTGACCGTGCGTGCGACGGCCTTGCCCGGCCAGGTGTTCCGCGGCCAGGTGGAAACTCTGCTGCCGGACATCGACGCCACGACGCGCACCCAGCGCGCGCGCATCGTGCTGGCCAATCCGGATCACGCGCTGAGCCCGGGCATGTTCGTCGACGTGGCACTGCGCCCGTCGTCGGGTCCGCCGGAACCGGTGGTGCCCGACGGCGCAGTGATCGCCACCGGCAGCGCCGCGCCGCGGGTGATCGTGGCGGAAGGTAACGGCCGTTTCCGGCCGGTCGCGGTGCGCCTGGGCCGTTCGGCCGATGGCTACACCGCCATCCTTGCCGGCCTGGCTGGCGGTGAGCGCGTGGTGGTGTCCGGCCAGTTCCTGATCGACTCCGAAGCGAGCCTGTCCGGCGCGCTGCAACGGCTGCAGACGGACGATCCGGCGCCCGCGTCGAGCGCCGCAATGCCGGCCATGCCGATGCCGGAGCCGCGGCCATGATCGGCGCGCTGATCCGCGCCGCGATCCGGTACCGCGTCTTCGTGTTGCTGGTCGCGCTGGCGCTGGCGGCGGTCGGTGTGTTCTCCGCCTGGCATACCTCCATCGACGCGCTGCCGGATCTCTCGGACACCCAGGTCATCATCCGCACCCCTTATCCGGGCCAGTCGCCGCAGGTGGTGGAGGACCAGGTGACCTATCCGCTGGCCACCACCATGCTGTCGGTGCCCGGCGCGACCACGGTGCGTGCGTATTCGTTCTTCGGTGACTCCTACGTGGACGTGTTGTTCAACGACCACACGGATCTCTACTGGGCGCGCTCACGCGTGCTGGAGTACCTGAGCCAGGCGCGCAGCCAACTGCCGGCGGGCGTCGATCCCGCGCTCGGCCCGGACGCCACCGGCCTGGGCTGGATCTACGAATACGCCCTGGTCGACCGCACGGGCCGGCACGACGTCGGCCAGCTCACCGCGCTGCAGAACTGGACCCTGCGCTTCCAGCTGAAAACCGTACCCGGCGTGGCCGAGGTGGCGACCCTGGGTGGGATGGATCGCGCGTGGCAGATCGTGCCCGATCCGCAGGCGTTGGCCGCGCGTGGCCTCACCGTGGCGCAGTTGGTCGATGCCGTGCGTGCCGCCAACGGCGCCAATGGCGGCTCGGTGATCGAACAGGGCGAGGCCGAGTTGATGGTGCGCAGCGAGGGCTATCTCAAGACCCGCGAGGACTTCGAGAACGTGCCCCTCAGTACCAACGCGAACGGCGTACCGGTGCGCCTGCGCGACGTGGCCACCGTGCGCCGCGGCCCGATCTTCCGGCGCGGCATTGCCGAGCTGGACGGCCAGGGTGAAGTGGTCGGCGGCATCATCGTGATGCGCTCGGGCGCGAACGCCAAGGCCACCATCGCGGCGGTGAAGGCGCGCCTGGCGCAGCTGCAACGCAGCCTGCCGCCGGGGGTGGAGATCGTGCCCACCTACGACCGCGCGCAGCTGATCGACGCCGCGGTGGAGAACCTGTGGGGCAAGTTGCTGGAGGAGTTCCTGATCGTCGCGCTGGTCTGCGCGCTGGTCCTCGGCCACCTGCGCTCGGCACTGGTCGCCGTCATCACCCTGCCGCTGGGCGTGCTGGCGGCCTTCGTCGTGATGAACCTGCAGGGTGTCACGGCGAACCTGATGTCGCTGGGCGGCATCGCCATCGCCATCGGCGCGATGGTGGACGCGGCGATCGTGATGATCGAGAACACCCACAAGCATTTGGAGCACTGGCGCGACGCGCACGACGGTGCGGAGCCGCAAGGCGCGGCCCGCTGGGCACTGATCGCCGAGGCCACCGTGGAAGTGGGGCCGGCGCTGTTCGTGAGCCTGCTGGTGATCGCGCTGTCGTTCGTGCCGGTGTTCGCGCTGCAGGGCCAGGAGGGCAAACTGTTCAAGCCGCTGGCCTTCACCAAGACCTACGCGATGGCCGCCGCCGCGGGGCTGGCGGTGACCCTGGTGCCGGTGCTGATGGGCTACCTGGTGCGCGGGCGCATCCGCGCCGAGCGCGACAACCCGCTCAACCGGGGTCTCACCCGGCTGTATGCACCGATCCTCGATGCCGTGCTGCGCTGGCCCAAGGCGACGTTGGCGCTGGCCGGCCTGCTGCTGCTCACCGCGCTGGTACCGCTCAGCCGGCTCGGCAGCGAATTCATGCCCGCGATGGACGAAGGGACACTGCTGTACATGCCCACTGCGTTGCCGGGCCTGTCGGCCGGCAAGGCATCGCAGCTGCTGCAGCTGACGGATCGCATGCTCAAGACCGTGCCCGAGGTAGCCCACGTGTTCGGCAAGGCGGGACGGGCGGACACCGCCACCGACCCGGCGCCACTGGAGATGTTCGAGACCACGATCACCTTCAAGCCCAAGGATCAGTGGCGCCCCGGTATGACGATGGACACGATCAAGGAGGCGCTGAATCGCGCCGTGCACGTGCCCGGTCTCACGAACCTGTTTGTACCCCCGATCCGCAACCGCATCGACATGCTCTCCACCGGCATCAAGAGCCCCATCGGCATCAAGGTGCTGGGCACCGACCTGACCGCGCTGCAAACGGTGGCCGACCGCATCGAGGCGGTCGCACGCACGGTGCCCGGCGTGCGATCGGCGGTCGCCGAACGTCCGGCCAGCGGCCGCTACGTCGACGTGCACATCCGCCGCGACGAGGCCGCACGCTACGGACTGACGCAGGCGCAGGTGCAGCAATTGATCGCCACCGTAGTCGGCGGCGACGCCATCGGCCAGAGCATCGAGGGACGCGAGCGCTTTCCCATCGTGGTGCGCTACCCGCGCGCGGATCGCGACTCGGTGCAGGCGTTGCGGCAACTGCCCATCGTGTCCGCCAACGGCGCCCAGCTCACCCTGAGCCAGATCGCCGATATCACGGTCGCGGCGGGGCCCTCGATGCTGAAGAGCGAGGACGGTCAGTTGGCGACCTACGTCTATGTCGACACCGACAGCGGCAACCTCGGTGGCGTGGTCGCCCGGTTGCAGCGCGCGGTGGCGCGGCAGGTTCCGTTGCCCACGGGCGTCACGCTGGACTGGTCGGGCCAGTTCCAGTACCTGGCCAGCGCCGCGCAGCGACTCCGGCTGGTGGTGCCGGTGGCGCTGCTCATCATCTTCGCGCTGATCTACGCCGTGTTCCGGCGTGCGAGCGAGGCGGCGCTGATCATGGCCAGCGTGCCGCTGGCGCTGGTCGGCGGCCTGTGGCTGGTCTGGCTGCTCGGCCAGGCGGTGTCGGTGGCCACGGTCATCGGCTTCATCGCCTTGGCCGGTGTCGCTGCAGAGTTCGGCGTGGTGATGCTGCTGTACCTGCGCCAAGCCTGGGACCGGCAGCTCGCGCATGACCCGCAGGCCGGCGTCGAGGCGCTGGACGAGGCGATCCGCCAAGGCGCCGCACAACGCGTGCGACCGCTGGCGATGACCGTGGCAGTCATCATCGCCGGTCTGCTACCGATCCTGCTCGGCCACGGCGCCGGCTCCGAAGTCATGCAGCGCATCGCCGCGCCGATGATCGGCGGCATGGTCACCGCGACGCTGCCCACCATGCTCGCATTGCCGGCGGCGTTCCGTCTGCTGATGCGGTACCGACTGCGCAAACCAGGGCAGTCAATCCCGACGTTTCACCCACCCCAGGAGATCCAACCATGAAGCAGCCCGTTTTCACCCTTGCGTGCGCCAGTGTGCTGGCCTTGGCCTCGACAGCCTCCTTGGCGCAACAGATGGACCCGAACATGCGCGATATGGCCGGTATGCCAACGACGAAACCCACCCAGGCGCAGGGCGTGGGGATCGTCAAGGCCATCGATACCGCCAAGGGCACCATCACGCTGCAACATCAGGCCATCGCCGCCATCGGCTGGCCGGCGATGACCATGACCTTCAAGGCCGATCCACCGACATTACTGGCGAAGGTGAAGGTGGGCGAGAAAGTGCAATTCACCTTGCACCCGGCTGGTATGGCCAGCACGGTGACGGCCATTGCGCCACTGCAACCCTGAGGCACGGCTCGCGAACAGAGCGGCGAGGGTATGTCGCTCTGTTTGGGCCGGGTCGCTCTGTTTGGGCCGGAAGGTCCGTGACGGGATACCCGAACCACCCCTCTGCAGAAGGAAGCCTTCATGCCGGTCAGCTACGTCACCGAGGAGCAGCGCGACAGCTACGGTCGATTCAACGGCGATCCATCCAGCGACGAACTCGCGCGCTACTTTCACCTTGACGATGCCGATCGCACCTACATCGCCCGCAAGCGTGGCCATGCGAACCGCTTAGGCATCGCCGTGCAACTGACGACCCTCCGGTACCTTGGCACGTTCCTGGACGATCCGCTGGATCTGCCGCCGTTGGTGTTATCCACCCTTGCCAGGCAATTGGGCATCACGGACACTCATCCCACGCTCGACGGTTATCGAACGGGAGAGCTGCGATGGGATCACCAGCGCGATATCTGCCGTCAGTACGGTTTTGCCGCGATCACCGATACCTCCATCGGCTTTCGGTTGGGGCGCTGGCTGTACGCGCTGTGCTGGACGGGAACGGAGCGGCCCAGCGTGCTGTTCGAGCGAGCCACCACCTGGCTCCTGACGCACAAGGTATTGCTCCCCGGCCGCAGCACGCTCGAACGATTTGTCGCCAGTGTAAAAAGCCGCGTCGAAGAGCGCCTCTGGCGTCGACTGGGTACCCGGCTCTCGCCTGCGCAGCACGAGCGCCTGGAGCAGCTATTGAGCGTGCCGACCGGCAGCCGCTATTCGCTGCTGGATCGATTGCGCTCGGGCCCGACGCGAGTCAGCGGTCCGGCGCTCATTCAAACGCTGATGCGACTTCGGGAGGTTCGGGAGCTCGGCATCGACCTACCCACCGTGTCGCATCTTCCGGCCAGTCGCGTCACGGCGCTGGCTCGTTTTGCGGGGGCGGCCAAAGCCAGCGCGGTGAGCCGCTTGCCCGACGTTCGTCGCCTCGCCACTCTCGTAGCGTTTGTACACTGCCTGGAAGCCACCGCGCATGATGACGCCGTCGAAGTCCTTGAAATGCTGCTGCGGGATGTTTTTGCCACGGCACGCAAGGAGGATCGGAAAACACGCTTGCGCACGTTGAAAGACCTGGATCGTGCGGCCACGCTGCTGGCCGATGCGTGCCAAGTGGTGCTGGATACCACGCTTCCCGACAAGAAGTTGCGCAACGCCTTGTTCGCCAAGGTACCTCGCGACGTCCTCGCCCAGGCGCTCCAGGAGGTGAGCAACCTGGTGCGACCACCCGACGATGTCTTTTACAGCGAGCTGAGCGAGCGCTATCGACGCATCCGTCGTTTTCTTCCCTTTGTCCTGGAGAATCTGCGCTTCGGGGCGAGTCCCGCGGGGGAGGCCGTGGTCGCCGCCTATGAATGGCTTCGATCGCATCCCGGACGATTCAAGGCCGACGATGACGTCCCGCGCGATGTCATCCGAAAACGGTGGCAACGCTACGCGATTCGCGATGACGACAGCATCGATCACCGGGCCTACACGTTTTGCGTGCTCGACGAATTGCATACCTCACTGCGCCGGCGTGACGTGTTCGTCGCCCCCAGTTGGAAGTACGCCGATCCGCGTGCAGGGTTGTTGAGCGGCCACGAATGGGAGACGGCTCGCCCCATCATCTGCCGTACGCTCGGCTTGTCGCCCACCCGAGGTTCGGCCGGGATTCTGGAAATTTTCGCAGAAATGCAGCTAAGCGACTGTATTAACCTTAGTAATAGCAGTTTCTGCGGAGCTGGTGGCTTACGCTGAACAACTCCCGGGACGCTGAAGCTCGGCATTGAAAATGCCTCTTCGTCACTGTCCCTTGGAGTCC
>ERZ778020.300-NODE-300-length-125825-cov-17.050751_pt1 | contig 125825 bp, 119 predicted proteins | sample MGYA00375750_ERZ778020 | MGnify/ENA primary metagenome ERZ778020 (study PRJEB29350, sample SAMN05389818) | bioreactor metagenome | isolation source: Ammonium sulfate bioreactor | place: South Africa: University of Cape Town | collected 2014-03-17 ...
TCGTGACCGATCTTGCGGTGTTCACCATCGACAAGCACGGCAAGGACGGCATGGTTCTGATCGAACTCGCCGACGGCGTCACGCTGGAAGAGGTCAGGGCGAAGACCGAAGCTGAATACCGCGTTGCGCTGAAGGACGCTTGAAGCGCAACTAGAGCGTTTTCAAGCGAAGCGGCTACCGTTTCGCGTAAAGGTCTGGCAGAGGCCGGCGGTTCTGCCGGCGTGTGGGCTTTGCTATTCCGAAGCCTGCGCCTTCGCCTGCGCGAACACCACCTCGATCAGCGTCCCGGAATGCGGTCCGGTCCTGATGTTGAACTGGGCGCGATTGGCTTCCACCAGAGCCTTTGTGAGCGACAGGCTGACGCCGGCGCTCTCCGAGGCTCGATCGCTCGGAGCCGGTGTGCGGAAGGGCTCAGTGGCTGCGGCCACCTCGTTGTCGTTGAGCCCATGGCCGGTGTCGCGCACGCGCAGCGCCACGTCGCCAAAATCGGTGAGGGCCGTCGAGACGATGACCTGGCCGCCGGCGTTGGCGAGATGGATCGAGTTGCCGATCAGGTTGAGCGTAATCTGGCGCAACGCCTGCGCATCCGCCACCACCGGCGGGAGCGTGTGCGCGAGCGATGTGCGGATGATGATGCGCTCGCGATTGGCCTGCGGCTGCATCACCGCGACGCATTGCTCGACCAACTCGTTGAGGTTCTGGTTGACGAAGGCGAGGTCGAGCTTGCCGGTTTCGATCCGCGACAGGTCGAGCAGGTCGTCGATGAAAGCGATGATGCGCTCGCCGGAAGCGCGGATGTCCTTCATGTATTCGCCGTAGCGTTCGTTGCCGAGAGGACCGAATTTCTCGTCGCCCATCACGTCCGCGAAGCCGATGATGGCGTTGAGCGGCGTTCGGATTTCATGGCTGATCCGCGCCAGCACGTCGGCTCTGGCGCTCGCCGCGTGATCGGCCTGCCGCCGCGCCCGCGACAGTTCGGTCTCGGCCTTCCGGGTCTGCGACAGGTCGCGGAACACCGCGAAGAAGTTGCGACCATCGGCCCGCATCCGGCCCATTGTCATCGACAGCGGAATCAGGCGGCCCTCGCGCGCGCAGCCCAACACCTCGCGGCCTTGATCGGGCAGGCCGGCGCTGCCACCCGCAAGTCCGCTGAGATAGTCGCGCACGGCGTCCTGACTTTCCGGCGCGAAGAGATCGGCGAGATTGAGCTGCGTGAGGCTGTCGCCGGAATGGCCGAACAGCGTCTCCGCGCCGCGGTTGCTGGCGGTGATGCGTCCGCCGTTGTCGAACATCAGGATGCCTTCGGTTGTGGTGTCAAGGATGGCGCCGAGTTCCTCGGCGGTGGCTTGATCCACGGGCGAGGGCGGCGCAGTGGCGCAGATCAGCGCATGCGCAGGCTCGCCATCCCAGTTGATCACGAAAAGGCGAGCGGCGATCGGCTGCTGCCGCGCGCCCGACGGCGCGGTGGCCGAAATGGTGACGGGAGAGCCGGCGGTCGGCGTGTCTTCGGCGACAGGCAAGCCGGATTCGACCAGCAGCGCATTGAGCCCGCCGGCCTGCTCCAGTGCAACCAGGCCGTCGTAGCCGACCTGGGTGAGAAAGGCGTGGTTGGCGTAAAGGACCCGGTCGAGCCGGTAAATCATCACGCCGGTCGGAAGCAGGTCGAGCACCGGCCTGTCGCGCGCGGGATCGGCTTGCGGCGCGGTTGGCGCGGCTTTCGGCAAAGACAGTCCGTCCTCCTGTGCTCCGATGGCGGTGACATTGGGATCATCCCGGGGTTCGTCCTGGGATTGGTTTGGGGGTGATTCCTGCGTAACCGGTCGCTCGGTGATGGCATCGGGTGAGAGAGCCTGCTGCTCGCCCTCGAGCCGTGCCGAAAGCTGCCGGGCCAGTTCGTGGAAGGCGTTGTTCTCCACAGGAGTGAGCGAAGGAGGCCTCAGGTCGGTCGAGGACCTGAACGGCAGGACATTCTTGGGAGGTTCCACGACAGTGTCCGGTTCTGCTGGCTGAACTGAAAATTCGGGGGCATCCGCTGCATCGGGAGCCGATGTGGCAGCCGGCTGCGGGTGGGAGGTCTCGTTGAACAAAAATTCGTGACGTCGATGCGCCGCGAGCCGCGCCAACCCTTCGCGATCGCGGCAGACGCCGAAGCCGCGATAGCCTGCGAAATTGCGCGCGCGATCGTAGACCGGCAGCCCCGACAGTTCGACGGGCAGGCGCGCGTCGGATCCGTCGACGGGCCAAAGCAGCGTGATGCCGCTCCAGGTGTCGCGGGTGGCGATCGCCTTCGCGACGCGGCCTTCGGGATCGAGTCCGAACACCTCCGTGATTTCGCTCCATAACCGGCCGAAACCTGCTGCCGTGCGCATGCCGATGGCGCGGGTGAAGTCGTCGGAGCCGAGCGAGAAGCGGCCATCCGCATCCATCCGCCACATGAAGCGCAGAGGATGGCGACGCATCCGCGGAACGGAATCGCGCGACGCGGTATCAGGCGAATGCGATGCATCGAGGGCGGGATGTGCCGCCGGCTCGACAACTTGCGTCGGGAAGACGGTTGTTTCGTTCGACGACGGCGGTACGGATTGCGGTTCAGACCTGCGTTCCAAGGTGGAAGGATTGGCGGCATGTGGCGTGAGCAGTGCGAGGAATCCGACGTCGCTGCCGCTGCCGACCCGTTGCAGCGCCACGTGCAACTGTCCTGCCGACGTCTCGGCGTGGCCGTCGCGTAGCGCCTCTTCGCGCAATCCCTCCAGCCCCGCCCCGGCCAGACTGCGAAAACCGAGCAGCGGCTGCGCAGCGTCGCTGGCGCTGACCAGTTGTCCGTCGTGCGCAAACGCGGCGACCGGCGTATCGATGCCTTCCGCCAGTCGTTGCAAGCGCTCGATCAGCGGCATGCTGCCGCCCAGCGGCTCTACGCAGGTGACGAGAATGCCGCCGGTGCCGTTCGGGAAATCCAGCCGCGCGCAGGCGCAGGTGACGAGGCCGCCGAGCGTCGCGCCGAAGCCTCGCAGGCGTTCGAGCCGCACCGCGCCTGTCGGCGGCAGCCGATCCGCAAGCCGGGACACCTGCTGTCGGCGGAAATCGTTGGAACCGAAGTTTCGCGAGGCGAGAGCGCCCGCATTGGCAGCGCCGAATACGCAAGCGCCGACCGGATTGCTCCACAGAATGCGCGCGCCGTCGAACGACCACAGCCATGCCGGCTGCGCGCCCGCCGCATGAACGGCGAGCCGCGGATCGGTCACGCCCTGCAAGGGGAAATCGGCGCTGGTCTCGCCGCTGGTCATGGGCACCGTGTGGTTCGACGTCTCTGGTTGTTGCCTGTTGCGCCGCGGCGCATGCCGGCGCCGTGGCGGTTTCATCAGTATCGCGTCCGGCTCACCAGAGGTCCACGGCTCGTACTCCATAATCCCCGCTAAAGCCCGGATAACCTTAATTCGGCCGGGGTTCATGGACCTCCCCGGCTCGAAGCACGTTGAGGTGTTGCAAAAACAAACCAGAGGTCCACGATGGAAAGCCTGGAAGGAAACCGGCGCGAGGGCCTGCAACAGGAGTGGTGACCATGAGCGATGAAGGGCGTGACCGTTTCGAGATTCCGAATGACATGCGGTCGATGGCCGAAGCCGGTTTCGAGCAGGCGCGCAAAGCCTTCGAGAGCTTTCTCAGCGGAGCCCAGCAGACCGCCAGTTCGATCGACGGGCACAGCGAGGCGGTTCGCAGCGGCGTTCGGGACATCAGCAGCAAGGCGATCTCCTTCGTCCAGCAGAACATGACCGCGTCGCTGGACTACGCCGAGAAGCTTCTGCGCGCCACCGATCTGTCCGAGGTGATGCGGCTGCACGCCGAATATGTGCAAAGCCAGATGAAAGCGCTGACTGAGCAGGCCAGTGAAATGGGGCAAAGCATGGGCCGGGCCGCCATGGATATGGGGAAGCCTAAAATCTGACCGCCATTACCCGGCCGAAACCGGAGCGCTCGACTTTGCCTTCGAGCTTTTTCCGCAACGATCCGATATTTTGCGTCGCAATATCTTATTGCGTCGCACAATAGCTATGGTAGAGTACGGAAGGCTGCTTGCCCGGCCTCGGAATCGATGATCCCGAATACGGGCATCCGTTCCGCCGATCGAGCCGTTACGTCGGGTGAACGGCGGTTTGCGGGATCACACGATTCATCCGAAGCAAAGGACATATGCCATGACCAACAAAAGCGACCCCTTCGAAGTCCCCGAGCAGGTACGCGCATTCGCCGAAAAAGGTATCGCGCAAGCCCGCGACAACTACGCGAAATTCAAGGAGGCCGCGCAGGACGGCAATGGGGCCGTCGAGGCGGTATTCAGCGCTGCCAGCAAGGGCGCACACGCCTATTCCACCAAGCTGCTCGGCTTCGGTCAGGCCAACACCAGCGCCGGCTTCGATTTTCTGCAGGAACTGGTTGGCGCGAAATCGCTGTCCGATGCGACCGAAGTGTGGAGCAGCCATACCCGCAGACAATTCGGGACGTTTGCAGCCCAGGCCCGGGAGCTTGCCGAGTTGACCCAGACGATCGCCGCCGAAACCGCCGAGCCGATCAGGACAGGCGCGTCGAAACTGTTCCAGCCCCCCGCCTGATCGAACGTTGCGGTCTACGACAAGCCCGGACCTGCGTGGTTCGGGTTTCGCCCGCTTCGAGGCCGGCTCCCGCCCGGGACCCGCCTGAGAGTCAGGATATGTCGTCGAATGCTCCCGATTCTGCGGCGCAAGCCGAGCCTTGAGTCGGGGACGAGGGGCGGTTGCGGCTGAGCCGTCGCTTAAGCGGCCGGCCCCGCGATAACCGATGGTTGCGGCCTTGCCAAAACAGGGCGTTGCTCCTAGTTTCCGCCCCGTTCGCAACCGTTTTCAGGATGCGAGCCGGATGCAGTTGTAGCTCAGTTGGTTAGAGCGCCTGTCTGTGGAACAGGAGGTCGGTGGTTCGAGCCCACCCAACTGTACCAATGAAATCAATCACTTAAGTTGTATTTTGACTTGTCACCGATAGGCGTATTCTCGTCTGGGGTGTGGGCATTCGCCTGTTACCGCCCGTTGTCATCCGTTGTGACTCTTTCTCCATCCGTTGGTGTCCGCTGTCATCCGTTACGGAGAAGGCCCTGACGACTGTCGCAGACGAATCATGCACGCGAGATTCGTGCAGGGCAGGGGGATCGGCCGCGGGAATGATTGGCGCGCCGCTTGGTGACTGGTGGCGGTAAGCCGTCAGCGCCGTGCATTGGCTTTTCGCCTGCCAGCGATAAGCGCGGTTGAGTCCTGGCGCGAGTCACCCCACGGCACCCTCATTGAAATACAATGATTACCGACACCACCGCAAAACTGATGAAATGGCCCTCGCTGAATGGCGAGCGGATCAGCCCGAAGGGACGGGGGGCTCGCCTTACACAATCATGCACGGCTCGTTACGGGGGATTGTATTGACGCCTTGCGGGGGAAGCCTGAAGCCTCTCACAAGCTCTATGAGATTCATACGGGCAACGGCGCGATCATGTCGGCCGCTGAAGTCTTGGCTTTAGTGCCCCCAGCGGTCGAGGAAGAAGATGGTAGCGGCGATATTGTGTCCGTAGAGCGTGAGCCATCAACGGACGACGACCAGCCTTTTGGAGCGAGGCGCGCGCGCCGTACCGGAATAGATAATCCGCTGGGGCGAGCCGAGACCGGCAACGAGCGCACGACAGAAGGGGTGACATCACCATAGCCCTAATTATCGAAGGTGAACTCCAACACCGTGCGACAATCGTGGACATGACGATCGGCGATCTTGGGTTGCGCCGGAGGCTATTAGCCGATTTAACGGACAGTCAAGAAAGCAAGAGCGAGGCGTCAGCTTCGCCAACGGAGGGGCATCGGGATGGGCACGGATCGGTGGTCGGTATTTTTGGTGCGCGGTACTGTTGGCGTCCTCGGCGTTAACGCGGCAAGCCATTCGACTTCTGCCGAAAATGCCATACGCAAATCAAGGCTTTGTCGGAGGATCGACGCGAATACGATCAAGGTGGTGTGAAATCGTGTGGAGCAGAAGGGTCTTGACCAGATTATCGCCCACAACCGCCATCGGAGTGGTGATCAGTGTGATGTGGCTGCCGTTTGCCGATGAAGCAACGGCGCAGACCGCCACGTGGATCGGCGGCACGTCCAGCGATTACCATACCGACTCCAACTGGAGCCCCGCCGCCGTCCCCAACTCAACAGCCATAGACCTCCAGTTCGGTCCCGCGGCGTTAAACACGACGATATCGGCGCTCGCGGGAAGCAACGCAGCCGCCTTTGTATTTGAGGCTGGCGCTCCGTCCTTTGTCTTTAACATCGGTCCGGCGCCCACCGGCTTCGGATTACACGGCGACGGGATCGTCAACAATTCCGGTTTGGTCCAGACCATCAACTTGAATAACGCCGGCCTGATAATGAATAACAACGCCTCGATGGGCGAGAATGTCGTTTTGAACCTGACAGGTACGGGTCAGATCGACCTTAAGGACACCTCGTCCGGAGGTCTGGCGGCATTCAATCTGAATGGTAGCGCCGGCGTTCTCATCGACGGCAACAACCATGCCGTGTCCATGGGATCATTGAGCGGAACAGGTTTTCGGGTTCAGTTCAGTGGACAGAATCAATCGCTGACCATCGGCGGCAACAATCAGTCGACGAGTTACTCGGGCCAGCTTTGGGAGACAAGCTCCGGCGCCAATGCATCATTGATCAAGGTCGGCACCGGCACACTTACACTGTCCGGCATCACCAACTATAGCGGAGGGACGACAATATCCGGCGGCACGCTGTCGGTGTCGAGCAACGGCCGTCTCGGCGCATCCTCAGGCGCATTGACCCTCAACGGCGGCGCGCTGCAAGTGACGGGAACGACCTTCAATTCAACCTCGCGCAGCATAACCCTGGGGAGCCTTGGAGGCGGCATCGATATTGCCAGCGCCGCAAACAACTTGACGATAATGCAAGGCATCACCGGTCCGGGCGGCCTGACCAAGACCGGCGCGGGGACGCTGAGGCTTGCGGGCAACAGCATATATTCCGGCGCAACGACGGTGAACGCCGGCACGCTCTCGGTCAACGGCTCGATCGCATCGTCGTCGCTGACGACGGTGGAGGCCGGAGCGACGCTGGGCGGCAACGGCACGGTCGGCAACACCATGATCAATGGCGGCACGCTGTCGCCGGGCAATTCGATCGGCGCATTGACGGTGGCGGGCAATCTGGTGCTGACAGCCGCCTCGACCTACATGGTCGAAGTCTCGCCAACAGCGTCAGACTTCACTCATGTGACCGGTTCGGCGGCGCTGGGTGGCGCGACGGTCGCGGCGCAGTTCGCTCCCGGCACCTACGTCGGAAAGCGCTACACCATTCTCACCGCCGACGGCGGCGTCAGCGGCACATTCTCAGGCCCGGTGAACACCAATCTGCCGACCAACTTCAACACCACGCTCGCCTATGACGGCAGCAACGCCTATCTCGATCTGAACTTGAACTTTGTTATGCCCAGCGGCCTCAATCGCAATCAACAAGCGGTTGCGACCACGCTGACCAACTTCTTCAACAGCACTGGCGGGATTCCGCTGGCGTTCGGCGCGCTGTCACCGCAGGGGTTGACGCAGGTTTCCGGCGAACTTGCCACCGGGACCCAGCAGGCGACATTCAACGCAATGGGCCTGTTCATGGGGGTGATGACCGACCCGTTCATGGCCGGACGCGGCGGCGATGGTGCGTCAGTCATTCCGACGGCCTATGCGGACGATACCAGCGCACTCGGCTATGCCGCCAATGGCAGGAGGCGCAGCGCTTCCGAGCGCGATGCCTATGCCGCGATTTATCGCAAGGCGCCTCCGCCGGCACCAACCTTCGGTCAACGCTGGAATGTTTGGGCGGCGGGCTTCGGTGGTTCGCAGACCACCGATGGCAACAGCGTTGTCGGCTCTAACACCGCGACCAGCAGTGTTTATGGTGGCGCCGTCGGCGCCGATTACCGGATATCGCCGGATACGCTGGTCGGCTTTGCAATGGCCGGCGGCGGAACCCAATTCCGCGTCGACAGCGGCTTCGGTACGGGGCGCTCCGATCTGTTCCAGGTCGGTGTCAACGCACGTCACCGTATCGGCAATGCCTATCTCAGCGGCGCTCTGGCCTATGGCTGGCAGGACATCACCACCGACCGCATCGTGACGGCGAATGGGATCGAGCGGTTGCGTGCGAATTTCAACGCCAATGCTTTCTCCGGGCGGCTCGAAGGCGGCTATCGCATTGCCACCTCATGGCTGGGCATCACGCCCTATGCCGCGGGGCAGTTCACCAGCTACGACCTGCCGGCCTATGTCGAGCAGAGCAGTGCCGGCGGCAATCTGTTCGCGCTCAGCTACGCGGCGAAGAATGCAACCGCATCCCGCTCCGAACTCGGCGTGCGTACCGACAAGTCGTTCGCGCTCAACGATGCCATCCTGACATTGCGCGGCCGCGCGGCGTGGGCTCACAACTTCGATACCGATCGCTCGATCGCGGCGACGTTCCAGTCGTTGCCGGGCGCGTCATTTGTTGTCAACGGCGCAGCGCAAGCACGCGATGCCGCATTGGTCACGGCTGCCGCTGAGATGACGTGGGCCAATGGCTTCGCAGCCGCTGCCACCTTCGAAGGCGAGTTCTCCAACACGACCGGAAGCTACGCAGGCAAGGGGGTGTTAAAGTACTCTTGGTGAGCGGTCAGTTTGCATTCGCATCCATCCGAACACCCGCCCGGCCGTCCACCGTTCCTGATGCACGCCCGATAGGCCCAAGGCACGACATACGATCCAGCCCAAACACCACGGCTCGCGCGCTCCGCGTCTTTCTGAGCGTCTGCATATCGGCCCTTTGAATATCTCGGCCAATCGAATGCGAGGCCATTGCCCACAAGCCATGTCGCAACGTCTTCGCCATCAATCGAACAGATCGCCACAACACTCCCATACTGATCCCGGCCGACGCCTTCGCAACTAACTGACCTACCAGTAATGAAGCGATCAAGCTTGTTTGCGGCCTTCGCGCCACAACGGCAGGCTATCGTCGCCACGGCAGAGTTGATCCGACTCGGGTGCGTCTATGCCGGATAGACGAATGCGCCGCCCGCGAATTTCGAGCGTGTCGCCGTCGACGACGGATGCTTGGCCGACGATGGCTTAACTGCTATTCGGGATGATGGTGATGGGCTGGCGCTCACTACGAACTGGCGAACGAACGCGATTTCAATTGTCTGCCGTGGCGCGACCGGAAGATCATCCAACGGCCGTCTCGAACATTATGAGGCAGAAGTCCCAAGTCCAGCGGCGGATGATCGGCAATATCCGGTGAGCCCGCGGTGACATTGCTCGAAACACTGGGAGACGAGGCCACGACGTCCCGCATGTCAGGCAGCGCCAAATGCGCGATAGAGGTACGCCGACCAGGCCGCATCAGGCGGCAGGTTGAGTTAGGGCTGAAACGGAAATAACCGAAAGCGGCGCTCGGCGCGGCAATTTCAGTAGTTGTCGAAAGCCTCTCCCGTCACTCAGCGGTGCGCGGCTGATTCGTGGTCACCAGCTTTCCTGCGAAGCGTGTCTCTCGCTTTTCCTGCAGGAAGCTCATCGACCCTCTCCGTATCAATGTCCGCAAAGCAGCGGTTTTCCGGCGGCATCGAATGTTGGGTTCATGACACATCCGTTGCAAGCGGTTCGCACGACTATGACAATGGCGAATGCCCGATCTGCAGCGGAGATGGCTACACGTTACCGGCCGGAAGGTGCATGAGTTGGCGTCTGACGCTGCGCGTCACGGTAACTAAAGACGACCCTCATGAAAGGAGGCTGCGATGAAGAAGTTGGTGTCGATCGATGAGCGGATCGAAGGAAAAGGCCGCGGCGCGTTCGTCCTACGTTGGGTAGAAAACACCGTTGAATACAGCATCGTCACCGATCGGGACGGAACGACATCTCGGATCGCAAAACCAGCCATTCACCAGAGTGAGACAGAACTTCCTTTTTCCGATGAGCACCAGCGCCGCACAATAGAAGCCGAACTCCAACAAGCGCGCATTGCTAGATTCTTCCCGCTGGCCGCCGTCCAAACCGGTTCATATCCACCGGCTCGCGTAGCTGCGGAAATCCGTTCGGTCGATCCGGATAAATAAACGGAGCCGCGTCTAGCTGGACGGCAAACTCATAAACGCGGTCTGCCATTTTCAAGGCGAATGCTGAGTACAAACTATGTGTATGGTCAGTCACATCGTCGTGTGACGATGTGACCCAACGTGTCCGAAGTTTAATCCGCTCGACTCATCATCGTCAGAGTTCCGCAGTACGACTGTCACCGACCCATGGTACAGCCACGCCAAAATGGAGACTGCGCTTATGTTTGATGCAGAGCTGGTTACGATCATGAGGGGCGCGCTTGCACAGGCCGCATTGGAAGTCTGCCCCGATTCATCAACACAAGTGCTAATGGCCGAACGGATTCTTCAATCAGCCGCGAAAGGCACCCGCTCGCAGGAGGCGTTTCGTATCATCGCGACCGAAGCCGCCGCAGAAAGCGAACGTCTACGACTTCTCAGTCCACCTCATTCGCGACATGCGGAACAGAGCCTCGTTGACCACGAGGACGAGAAGGAATTTTGGTGATCGCTCATGGTCCCCAGCGCTTTCCGTGTCGTGGACTCAATTGGCCTCAGCAGCTTCGTCCGTCGACTTAGCGCCCCATACCACGACGCGCTCAATTCCTTCCGAACCTTCGCCCTGCTCTTCGCACGCCCTGAGGGACATATCGGCGCGGTGGCTTTCAGTCGTACCGGTGATCCGGGCCGCATTAGGATCATCTGGGCACGGTCAACGCCCCGACGGTCTCAGCCGCCTCAAGCCGTCACGTAGACGATGAGCACGACAAAGCCGCTTATCGCGAGCGTGGCGTGAATGCCGATCAGCGTGCCCGAGAGTCGCCGCTTGCGAAGGCGCGATGAAAAGAGGGCGAGGCCGACGACGGCCGCCAAAGCGATCAGCACGGCTGCAATCATGCCGAACGAGCCGGCCCCCTGATCGAGCCCACGAGGCGGCCCACGCAAAGCGAGACCGAGACAGCCGAGACCGCTGATGGCCATCAGTCCGTGCAGTCCCGCCAGCCGCCAGGACGGCGCTGCAGCGCCTTCACGCATATACATAACTGCAAGCACGGAACCTAGCAGCACGGCAATTCCGAGGATGGTGAAAGCGGTGATCAGCACTGGCTCAACCCTTTTGTAGTCCTGCTCTCGATTTCCCAGATGATTCCTGAACGGCGCTTATCGCATGCCACAAAATCTATCAGAACCACCAAACTCGCAGATCGACGCGATCATGAACTCAAGCAACCCCTCAATTCCGTTCACTATCCGGCCCGCTTTGTCCAAGGCGGTGGAAAACGCCGTTCTTGGGGAGGCGCACGGCGTGTTAAGCAAGCGGATGGAATTGGTCGAGACGATTAATTACCTTTCGATATCGTGATACACGAAGCCCAACATGAGCGACCTAAGCGTTCTTCTTCAAAATGTGGGCCTAACCAGCGGGCAGGCGATTGGATTTGCGATTACCATTGCTATCGGCCTTGTCTCCGCTAACGCGGCTCGTTCATCTTCTAGAGAGAGAGTAAACGCCAATATCGCGCCAATCAGCGGGTTGAGCAACTGTCGGCCGCAGGTTCGCTCATGTTGGGCTCGAACGAATTTGAGCAACAGCTAGGCCTGAACCTCGACCGGGCGCCCGACGGCGCTGGCTGCGACCGAGTATTTGTTGTTATCGAAGCGCACCAGGCAGGTCTTGGAGACCGACGACGGCACCGCGTGGAATCCGTCGAACCGACCGCGTTCGCCGCCAGCAACACATCGAGCTCAGATGCCCGGTGTCCAAGCTTGGGCCACGGCTGGGGGCGGCCTCCGCGATTCGATTCGCGTTGGAGTGGGATACGGCAGCGTCGTCATCGCAACGCTTGTGGCCTTCTCTTACGCAGGCTTCGACCTGTCCAATCTCGCGATACTGGCCGGCGCATTCTCCGTCGGTATCGGTTTCGGTTTGCAAAGCATCGTCAACAATTTCGTGTCAGGGCTGATCCTTCTGGCCGAGCGCCCGATCAAGATCGGTGATTTGGTCGTCGTCGGAGGCGAAGAAGCTGAATATTGTTGCGACCGCCTTCAACGGTCTCGCGACCCCGCCAACAGCGGGCTTTGCGTATTCAGATGGTACAGACAGCCACGTGATCCCGGGGCGAGCCGGATCTTCTTCGGCGAGGTCAAAAACGTCGGGTCAGCTTGATTGAACCCGTTTGATCCTGATAGCCGCTGGTAAACTGTGTTTCGTATTGCAGCTTCAGATCGAGCCCGGGAACGCCCCACAATCCATAAAGATCGATACCCGCCGACGTCTTGGCCAGGGTACGCGGCATCGAATTCACCGATGCAAACGAGGCGACGCCGGCCGAGGCACCTTCAAAATTGGAGTTGATCGTCCAGCTGCCGGTCGACAGCAACGTGGCGCCGGCCCGAATATAGGGCCGCATGGCCTGACCATTGTTCCAAATGATGGTTTGACCAAGCTCCACCGATGGCGCAAAAGCGAACATCATCTGACTGGCCGAAGCAACACGCAGGCCCAACACGCCGGCACCCGTCTCGCTAAACCCTGGCATGGCATTATAAATGACGTCGAAGTCGAGCATCGGCTTGACGTAAGTGATGCCGAATTCCGCCAGATAAGCCGCGTGGAATCGGGTATCGAGCCGCCAGATGCTTGATCGACTTCTGGCAGACCCGATGCCCGCAAGATTGATACCGCGCGTAGTATCGAGCGCGGCGTATCCCGTATCGAGCGCCACGCCAAACAACCATGGCCCTACCTGGCGTTTGAGCGCCAATCCGATGTCATAACGATCAGCTTGCGTGGCGGAAAAATTACCGACCGTCGTGTGGCCATACTCATAACCTGCCGCGATTTCAAAGAACCAATCCGGTGCAATCTCGATCTGGCGGCCGGCCTGGATGCGCCCGGCACGATCGCGATATCCGTTCGAACCGGACACCGAACCTTTGTCCGTCAGAACACCCGTGACCTTGGTCCACTCGCAAGCCGTTTCGCGAAGGGGGGCGAGCGCGCCTTGAACCCCGTGACAACTCATCATGCTGTCGGTGAAGTTGAGACCGGTCAAAATCGCGGCGGACGCCTGGCTTGCGTAGGATGCGCCGTGCAATCGATCAAGTGATTGGCCGTAAGTGTTGGAATCTGGAATGGTGGCGAAGTACGCAAAGACCGGCCCCATACCAGCCGCTCCGCCGCCGGCATTCCAGATACCCTGAAGCTGATTGGCAACACCAATCTCGTTCGGCGAAAAATAGGACGCAAACGCAGGCGGCACAAACTGCGCGCTCTGAACACTGAGTTGCAAATCGTTGCCCGCGATCTGCAGACCATAAGTCACGCTGGCACTATTGATCGGCGTGACGTCGTTGGTGCCGACAAACCCATTGGCGGCACTGACAATCGTCGTTGGCGCGTTTGGCATCAACGACGCGAGATGAGGCTCGACTTTGCCGCGCACGTTGGCGGTTCCCGTCGCTGCAAGCACATCCGACGTGCCACCGAACGCCGCGTCGACCACCAATACGCCGCTCGGCGCCTGGATGAAATTCCCGTTCAACGCGGCGTTGATTTTATAGCCGATACCGCCGAGGTCGAGCCGGCCGGCATTGCTCATCGTGCCTGAGCCGAGATTGATTGTTTGGCCGGTGACGAAAGCGCCCGATGCAAGATTGCTGAGGCTGCCGATTCCGGAGCCAAGGTCAACGTTACCAAAAATGTTTCCGGAGTTCGTAATCGCGGTATTGCCAGTCGCATGCGCGACGTTGTTCTGATCGACGCCGTCGGTGGCCTTGATCGCCAGACCTGACAACGCAGTGACGGTAGCGTCAGCGGCAATCGTGACCGAATTGGTTTTGCCGCCGTCGATGTAAATACCTGCGGCCGATCCGCCGCCGCCGGAAACCGTGCCGCTATGCAGGTTGACCGTAATATCGTCGCCGCCCGTGCCGCCAACGCTTTGCGCAAAAATTCCGTGGGAGTCGAGACCGTACGCAATCACGCTGCCGCTTTGGTCGATGGTGATCTTGCCGCCCGAGCCGGCACCGCCGTTCGAACCCGCGAATGGAATGGTGCCGAAGCTGGCATTGCCGCTGCCACCGGTGCCGCCACCGCCGCCGATGCTTTGCGCGAAGATGCCGTAAGTCCGGTAGCCGTATGTGGTAATGGTGCCGGTCGTGCCGATCGTGACATCACCGCCGTTACCACCGCCGCCGCCGGTACCACCGACACCGACGCCAATCGTCATCGCGTGGCTTATCAGGGTCGGGTTGCTGCCCGAGACGTCGCCGCCGACACCGCCGCCGCCACCGACGCTTTGCGCGAAAATGCCGTGAGCGCCGTCACCGAAGGTCAGAATATCGCCGGTCATCGTCACGTTAACGTCGCCGCCTTTGCCGCCTGCGCTACCCGAGCCGCCAACCATGACGGAGCCACCATCGGCCCCTTGACCAGTACCGCCGACACCGCCGCCGCCGCCGATGCTTTGCGCGAAGATCGCGACCGCGCGATCGCCGAGCGTTGTCACGTCACCGGTCTGGTTGACCGTAACAACTCCACCCTCACCGGAGCTTCCGGCCGAGCCGCCGACGCTGATCCCTATATTTTTTACATCGGTGCCCGCGCTGGCGTCACCTGCTGCCGCAATACCGCCGCCGCCGCCCACACTCTGCGCGAAAATTCCATAGGCATCTCCGCCACGCGTCGCGATCGTGCCCGTATTGGTCACGATGACATCGCCACCTTTGCCGGCGCCGCCCGAGCTGGCACCCAAGCCAACACCGACGCTGATATCGCCGTCGCTCTCGCCGCCACCACCACCGCCGGCGCCACCGCCGCCGCCAACGCTTTGGGCAAAAATTCCGTAAGCCGCATAGCCGTAAGTATCGATCGAGCCGGTATTGCCGACCGTGACTGTGCCGCCGGCGCCTGCAACGCCACCGCTGCCGCCGATACCGATCGCAACCGATATCTTGGTATCTTCCTTCTCTCCCTTCTTGGCGTCGTCGGTCTTCTTTCCGTTGCGGTCCGGTTTGTCCTGTTCTGGCGGAGGCTTGGTGGGATCCGGATCGTCCGAATTGAGCGCAAGAAAGCTCACCAGCCCACCAGCCACGTCAGCATCCGAACTGGCGCGGCCGGCGCCGCCCATGCCGCCGCCGCCGCCAATGCTTTGCGCCACGATCGCGTGCGCATCGTTGCCGAGCGTCACGATACGGCCGTTGTTGGTGATCGTCACGGCCTTGCCGTCGCCACCACCGGCGCCGGAGCCGCCGATGGCGATCGAAATCGCAGCTGCGTTTTCCGCGACGATCACCTGTGCCGTCGCGGTCGCGTCGCCGCCGTTGCCACCACCGCCACCGACGCTTTGGGCAAATACGCCAACGGAGGCAGCGCCGCCGGTCATGATCCAGCCGGTATTGTTGACGCTGACTTCACCGCCATCGCCGCCGACGCCGCCGCTGCCGCCAATCGCAAGTCCCAAGGCCATTGATCCCTTGGGCGACGCGCTGATCGAGCGCGCCATGCTGGTCCCGCCGGTGCCGCCGCCGCCGCCGATGCTGAATGCCGTTATGCCGTTGGAGCCGATGCCGGTCGTTGTGATCGCACCGGTCTGATTGACGGTAACCGTGCCGCCGTCACCGCCGCCGTTGCCACTGCCTCCGATCGCAACCGTTGCATTCACCAGGTTGCCGGTGATTGCATAGGCAGCGCCACCGTTACCGCCACCGCCGCCAATGCTTTGTGCGAGGATAGCGGGTGCGAGATCGCTATGACTTGTGATCGTACCGTAATTGTCGACCTCCACGGTGCCGCCATTTCCTGCCGCGCCACCTTTGCCGCCGATGGTGTAGTCCACCACAGTCACGCCGAGGCCCATGCTGTCGCCGCCGTTGCCGCCGCCGCCGCCGGTGCTTTGCGCAAAGATCGCGCTGGAGCGGAAGCCGGATACGTTGATGGCGCCGTCGTTCTGAACCAGCACATTGCCGCCATTGCTGGCGACGCCACCGTTGCCGCCGATCGACACCGAGCCAACCGAAGGACCGGCATAGGAACTGGCCGATCCGCCGTCGCCGCCACCGCCGCCAACACTTTGCGCAAAAATGCCGTGACTGCCGAGACCACTCGTCGCGATGAGGTTGTAATTGTAGACGTTGACGTCACCACCTTTGCCGCCACCACCGCCGTCACCACCGATGGTGATGAAGCCCGACGCGCCGCCGCCGTTGCCACCGCCGCCGCCGACGCTTTCAGCATAGACACCATACGACCCGGTACCGGTGGTCCGGATGATGCCATTGTTGGTGACCGTCACGGTGTCGCCGTCGCCGCTCGAGTTTCCCGCACCGCCGAGCGCAACCAGGCTGCCCGATTGGCTTCCAGCGCCACCGCCGCCGCCGATGCTGGCCGCAACGATGCCGTGGGAGAAAGCGCCATTGGTCGTAATGTGCCCATCGTTGGTTACATCGATGATGCCGCCATTGGCCGCGGATCCCCCCGAGGCACCGATCGAAACAACGCCGCTGCCGCTGGCCGCAGTGCCACCGCCGCCGCCCGTGCTCTCGGCCTGGATGCCAAACGCGCCGAAGCCATCGGTAATAATCGATCCGGCCGCCTGGACGATGACATGACCGGACGTTCCGCCCTGGCCGCCGGCGCCGGGGCTGGCATAGGCCGCTCCCGCGTTGGCGCCGTCGCCACCGACGCCGCCGAGACTTTTGGCGTAAATGCCGCTCGCCAGCTGACCTGTCGTATGGATTTCACTGGCGGTCGACGTTGTCACCGTCACAGCGTCGGCATTGCCGCCACTGCCGCCAGTGCCGCCGTGGGCGACGACGCCAGCACCGCCGCCACCGTGACCGCCGGTACCGCCGACGCTTTCAGCGAATACGCCATAGGCTACGGCACCACCGGTGTTGAGGGTGCCATCGACGTTGACCGTCACCAGCTTGCCCGAGCCCGCAGCGCCGCCAGTGCCGCCGCTACCGCCAGCACCGCCGGCGTCGTCGCCGTTGCCGCCCATGCCTCCGGCGCTTTGCGCAAACGCGCCATAGGCGGCCGTGCCGGTCGTCTTGACGGTTCCGTTTGCATTGATGATGACGATATCGCCATCACCTCCAGCGCCACCATTGCCGCCAGCGGCGTTGAACGCGTCACCGCTATTGCCGTTGCCGCCATTGCCGCCGGCGCTCAACGCATACAGCGCCACGGCATTTGCTCCACCTGTGGTGACCGTGCCGCTGGAGGTCAGCGAGACCGCGCCGCCGGCACCGGCATTGTGGCTATTGCCCGCATTGGCATTGGTGAGCGAGAAAGCATGGCCGCCATTGCCGCTGTCGCCGCCCTGGCTGTAGGCAAAGAGACCGAATGCTCCTGCACCGCTCGTGGTGACGTTCGCTGTCGTATCGATGGTCACGCCACCGGCCGCACCGCCATCCGCACCATTGCGTGCGTTGGCGTTGAAGGAACCCAGCGCATTGGCGCCGTCGCCACCGCGGCCGCCAAGACTTTCACCAAAAATGCCGATGGCGTTGACGCCATCCGTTGTCACGCTGCGGACGCCGACGCCGTTATCGGCAATCGTCACCTGCCCACCCGCACCACCGATGCCGCCGTTGCCGCTGGTCCCGTCAACGGTCAGACTGTCGCTGGCGTCGCCACCGACGCCGCCCACGTCGCCCTGGCTCAGGGCATAGATGCCATAGCTGGTGGAACCATGGGTTTTCACGACAACGGATCCGTCCATCGTCACGGTAACGGCGCCACCCGTACCCCCGGTGCCGCCATCGCGTCCCACCGCCGTACCGCCGGTGGCGCTGCCGCCGTTGCCGCCTCGACCGCCAACGCTGTTGGCAAAAATGCCGATGGCGTCGGCATCCGCGGTCGTCGCCACGCTGCCTGAGGCCGTGACTGTCACGGCGCCGCCAACGCCACCCGCTGCACCGTAACCACCACCAGTATTGGTCGAACCCCGCTCGCCGGCCGCGCCGCCGGTGCCGCCGAAGCCGCCCTGGCTTTGCGCGTAGATGCCGTAGCTGCCGTTGCCGTGCGTCGTGATGCTGTCAGTCGTCGTGACCGTGACCGCGCTGGCGTCGCCGCCCAGGCCGGCATTGCCGCCGCTGGCGCTGCCGAGACGGTTCTCGTTTTTGCCGTCGCTGCCGGAACCCGCGATGTTGACGGCAACGATGCCGTGAGCAAACGACAGCGGATCAGTCAGACTCGATGTCCCGGAGGTTTCGATCGACCCGTTGTTTGTCACGGTGACGGTGCCGACGCCGATACCATAGGTGCTGCTGTTGGTGGTGTGACCCGAGCTTGAAAACGCGTAGATGCCGGCAGCACCATCGTTTGTGGTCGTGATTGAGGCTGTGCCGGCGTTGGTGACCGTCACCACGCCGCCCGGCGCACCGAGAGCGCCGTCGTCCTGGTTGTTTGGCCTGCCGTTACCGCCAATCGAACGGGCCAGGATGCCGTATGCATTGACGCCAGTGGTGGTGACCACGCCGGCATTCGACACGGTCACGTCACCGGCGATGCCGCCGTGTCCCTGGCTGACGTCAAAGGAATTGCCGCCGGTGCTCGAGACATAGATGCCACTGGCGCCGCCGGTGGCGTGAATAACGACGGTATCGTCCGTAGTGACACTCAGGTTCGTGCCGTCTGCGCCACTGCCGTTGTTACCCCCATCGGCGCCCTCCGACCTGAACGCGATCCCGTTCGGCGGCCCGATGTTCGTCGTTACTGACTGGACGAACAGGCTGGTCAAGCCGCTGCCAGTATTGATTTGTATGCCAGCCGATTGGTCGCCCGAGCAGGTCGCGGTCGTACCATTGATAGTGCAGGGATCAGCACGTGCCGGGCCGATCGCGCAAGTCGCAAGCGCAAAAACGGTTGTTGCCAGCGGAGAAGCGCCGGCGCGTAGCTTAGGCAATCTAAGCTGACGACCGGATAGGTCGAATGGTTGCACGGTTTGCCCCAACTGTATTCACGAGAACGCGTACAGAACGCATTTGCGTTGCTGCGCATGCCCAATGAATCGTCCCGCGCTTATCTTTGAACGGCCCGATGCGCTCTAACAAGTGCAAGCCAATCCGTTTGAGGTCTTAAGACTTAAGGGCAGCCGTTCGAGGCAAGGTCACGGCAGCGGTCTCCAAGGCATTGGAGCATGCGAACGCGACGGTCTCACGCCGAGAGGATAGGGCGGCTTAGTGCTACGCTCCGACAGCGAATGCTTACTTGATTTTATCGTAGGCCGGCACAAATCCGGTCAGCGGCATTTCGACCAGAACAGCTTGTTTGTTGGCGTTCTGAAACGCCACCTTCAACACCTTGCCCTTGCGCATGGCATCGAGCAGTTTGTCCGAAATTTGCGCACCGGCATAACATCCTGATGGCGTACAGGTCTGAATGGCCAGATTTTCGGCCGTACCTTCATCGACCCTTATAGCCATCGGTTCAACGACAAGAATACCGAGCGGAAGCTGCATCATCATGACCGGCTTTTTGGTTTCCGCCGGGACGCGAACCGTGATGCCGGTTACGATCTGGTTGTTATCACGCTGTAAAACCTGTTGGAATGCCCGACAATCAAGCACTTTACTATCGCTGGTACATTCGACCCGCCAGCCATTCGAGACCGACGCCGGTTTGGTGTTTTGTGCCTTTGCATCGTTGAGCGTGACGCAAAGACCCGCCACACTGATGCAGACGAGAGCCAGACCTATGAGACGAGCGCGGACGATGTTTCGAAATGTCGACGGTGCGATTGACGTGCTTCCCTGCATCGCTCACGCATATCCCCTGAATTGAGCGGCCGTCCATCTATTTCTGGTCGATCGCACCGCTGTCGAAGTCCTAAGACGGGCATGTACCATACGACCAAAGGGCCAGCTTTTGCTCCATGGCCGGTTACCGTGTATTCATGTCGCGTTGAGATCCGCCTCTGCTGACTGGAGCCGCCTGCCGTGAAGCTGCTTCTCATCGACGACCATTCAATCATGCGCGCTGGATTGGCCGCGCTCCTCACGCAAACCAGGGCGGATATCGAAATCCTTGAGGCAGGCGATGCCGCTGGTGGGATACGCGAAGTCGATGCGCATGACGATCTTGATGCAGTCTTCCTCGACCTGAACATGCCGGGCGAAGACGGCATGTCCGCGCTGCGCGAGATCGGCAAGCGGCGGCCGGACCTGCCGGTTATCCTGCTGTCGTCTTCGGAAAATCCGGAACACGTCAGGCAAGCTCTGGCGGCAGGCGCCCTCGGCTATCTGCCCAAATCGGCCAGCCCGCAGACATTGATATCGGCGTTGCAGCTGGTGCTGTCCGGGGAAGTTTATGTTCCTCAAATTATGTTGCGAACTGATGCGTCGCAGGCAAGCGACAGGCCGCCGACGGCTATGATAAATTTCAGCGCTCCGCTCACCGAGCGCCAGATTGATGTGTTGAAGCTGCTCGGCCGCGGCATCTCCAACAAGGAGATCGGCCGCGAGTTGCTGGTTTCCGAACGCACCGTGAAAGCGCATGTCACTGCGATCTTCAAATCGCTCGGTGTCGTCAACCGGACGCAGGCCGTCGAGGCTGCCCGGCGCGCCGCCCTTATTTAGAGGGCCGAGTCTGGCATTCAATCGCGAATTTCGCGCTCTGGTGGCCAGCTAACTCAAATCCACTACCCTAGGCCGGTTCTCCGGAACGGGTGCTGGCGATTGTCAAATTGGTGATCGCCGCACGGAGTTTGCTATTCGAAACCGGCTTGTGCATCAGAAAGCAACTGCTCTCGCTCGCCTCCCTGATGCGGTTTGGCGCGGTATCGCCTGTCATGAGAATGGCGGGAATATTCTCGTTAAATTCGGACCTCAGCTGCTGGATCGTCTCGATGCCGTTTTCAGTCGATCGTAAGCGATAATCTGAAATGATGAGATCGGGTACCACAGTGAAGTCGGCAATCTGCGCCAGCATGTCCTGACATGAGCCGGCGACGGTGACGACGTGCCCCCAGGAAATAAGCAGACTTTGCATCGATGTCTGAATCGCGACCTCGTCATCGATGACGAGAATGAACAGTGAATTCGCCGCGGCCGGTGGGCCGTCAATTTCCTGCATCGTCACGGATGGCTCTCGCTGCGATATCGGAACCGACAGCTTGAATACGGAGCCGCGACCAGCCGAAGATTGCAGCGTCAGCGGCGTTTTCAAAATGTCCGTCAATCTGGCGACGATGGCGAGGCCGAGTCCTAGTCCCCGGCTACGATCTCGTTCAGGATTTCCTACCTGATAGAACTCCTGGAAGATGAGGTCGCGCTCATCCGGCGCTATGCCGCGACCGCTATCCCAAACTTCGACACTCAGCCGCTCGCCGCGACGACAACCGACGACGACGCGTCCATTATCGGTATATCGAATCGCATTCGAGATCAGATTGCGCAGGATGCGTTCGAGCAGCACCGGATCGCTCTCAACGAGCAGCGAGCAGGGAATCAAGGTCAGCTTCAGATTTTTCCGCGTCGCTTCGGCGCCTTCATCGCGACATATTCGCTTCAACAGCGCCAGAATCGGAAACGATTGAAATTGTGCCTGAATCACTCCCGCATCGAGCCGGGAAATATCCAGCAGCGATGTGAACAGGCCATCAAGTGCACCGACCGAGTCGTCGATCTGTTTGACCAGTCGTCGTGCATCGTCATCCATCTGCCGGGTGCGTAAAGCACCGACAAACATGCTCAGAGCGTGGACCGGTTGACGCAGATCGTGGCTCGCCGACGCCAGAAAGCGGGATTTGGCGATACTCGCTTCCTCTGCCTTCTCCTTTTGCAGACGCAAATTCGTTGCCAGGTCGAGGTTTTCAAATTGCAACCGGAGAGACTTATTGAGGATTTCGCTGTGCTTCTTCGCCAGCATGGCAATAACGGCAGTCCATAATGTGGCGAGTGCAGCGTAGGTCCAGTGTAATACATCAGGATGCGAGGCTGCCCAGATCGTAGTGGGCACCATGATAGAGCACAGATTGCAATAATATGCCGGGAGATAGGTCGCGAAGGCGGTGATGGCTCCAGCCGCGATACCCGCGCAAACCAGCAGCACGATAAACTGCAATTCGACGCGGCTCGGACTCATCAGCAAGAGCGAGCCGAATCCCCAGGTCAATCCGCCGGCAAGAGTACTGGCTATGGCGCGTTGCGCCCAACGACGCCAATCCGGCGGCGCCGGCCTTGATTTCCAGTAGGCGCGGATGAGCACGAACCTCGTCATGGATTGTCCGAAGACGAGCGTCACAAAGATCACAGCCGCCGGCAATGGCACCGCGCCGAGGCTCACCAGCATGCCGGACAGGATCGCAGCCGCAATCAGGCTTCCGACCGTCCCTTCCACCGCGTTTCCGTAGAGCGCGGCGACCTGTTCGGCACGTAATTTGTCGTGGTGCAAAATAGACATTGGAAATGTAATGTGTGGGTCCGTTGCCTCGATCCTGGTCGGCAACAAGCCACATCGCTTCCGCGACATCAACATGGATTTCCTCCGCAGTCACGTTGCAGCGGCAAGCTATGGCCTGACCGGCGACAGCTCCTGGAGGCGAGTACAGTCTCGCGAGACATCCTTTTTGATCGCGGATCGCTGCGCTCGCGTCGGTGACAAGTGGGAATCCTACAACGACGAACTCCGTGAGGCTCGCCATTGGGCGATCGGCCTCGCCGAGGGGATCTCGCTGGTTGCGCGCGATGGCGGCTGAGCAGCCGCGTCCGTCGTCCGCTCATTCACGCTTCAACAAATGCCCGGCCCCGCGCCGGGCATTTCGCATTCAACGCACTTATTGAAAGGAGGCCCATGATGGGATGGCTCTATATGCAATCGTTCGACAGACATTCGGGGCCCCGCCGGTGCCTCGACGCGCAATTCACCTGTCAGTGTGACGATGTGAGGTTGAAAGTGTTGCGCTCTGCGCTTGTGCGTATGCGCACCTATTTGCGCCACCCTCGAATACGCGCGCGTTACAACCGTCACTCCGTCGTCGTCATCGTCTGCCTCGTTCGCTATAACCCTGTTCTAGAAAACCGGCCTTGGGCTAGGCGCGCGCTCGATCGAGGTTTGCCTCGAACGCCTGTTTCCTAGTTTGTCGCGCCTTCAATGATCATTGTCAGGAGGCTAACGCATGACGCAGATCAAACGCTAAAAAAACCCTTTGCAACTTCCGTAGTCACTTAAGGAGACGGCGACTCGTCTTACTATGAAGGATGTCCGAGGCGAAATTGGACAGTCTCACCGCCTGGCTGTTGGACCTGCCGCAGGACATGCCCAACATCTAGCCCGGCACCGCGGGAACCTACCGACGCAGGATCGAGAGCCTGACTGCCGCTCTCCCATCTTGATGACGTGCTTGTAGTCTCCGCCGGGAGGCCGCAAATCTGGATCGTTTGCCTTCCGTGCTTATGTTCTGTTGACACAAGCTGAAAGGTGAAACAATGCGCTGGAATTTTAGCCTTGCCGTGGTTCTTGCTATTGTCATCCTTGCGCCGGCATCGAGCTTCGCCGGCGTGCAGGTGCGTTTTATCGGCTCGGACCGCTATACCGATGCCGGCTCGTTTGAGTCCTCGCGCGCGTCGACCGAAGCCGCGTTGCGCGCTCATCTCAATCGCCTCGGTAAGCGATACCTCACGCCCGGGCAGACCCTCAGCATCGACGTTCTGGATATCGATCTTGCCGGTCAGAATGAGCCATTGCGCTTTGGCCCCTCCGACCTGCGGGTGATGCGCGGTGTAACACCGCCCAGAATCAAGCTGCGCTATGCTCTGACCGAAAGAGGCCGGCACCTACGGAGCGGTGAGGAAACCCTCAGCGATATCAACTATCAAATGAATCCTTCCGCGCATCTTTCCAGCGACCGCTACGTTTACGAAAAAGCGCTGCTGGACGACTGGTTCGGGCGCACCTTCCCCGGCCGGCAGATCGATCGGCGTCACAAGTTCTGACGAGCGCGGCGCTCGCCCGCCCGATACGCACAGCGCGAACCGGGTGATCGGGACGGAACGAAAGAGTGATCGGCAGAGCACGGTCGATCATCATGCACGATTCAGCCCTTTGACGCGCAAGGGCCGCTCTTGGTGATCGATGCAGGCTGCCGTGCGCTCAGCGCTCAACTTGCTCCCATGCGCGGAGTAGTATTAAGATTCCACGTCGCCAGCGCGAGGAGTGCGTAATGTCCGTTCCTGTACGCATTCCGATCTGAAACCGAGCCCGACGAGCCGGCCCGCGAGATGCGCAAGAACGGGCCAGCGGGCGATGTAGCGCATGAAGATCGGCGGCCCTTGGCGTTGTTTTTCGGCGGTTTCTCGGTTGTTTCGGTCGCGCTGCATCATCAATTGCAATTTCTGCGTCGCCTTTGTCGGGAATGACCGTCGTGCCTCGACAGCGATCAGATGCTTGTCCGTCAGCGTGCCGTCGCGCAGCGGCCCGGCCAGGATATTCGCGGCGGCGACTGCATCCTGAATTGCGAGATTGACGCCGAAGCCGCCGATCGGCGACATCGCGTGCGCGGCATCGCCGATGCACAGAAGTCCCGGTCGCCACCAACGCTTGAGGCGATCGATGCGTACACTCAGCAGATGAACATCGTCCCATGAGCGGACCTCGTCCATGCGTTCAGGCGGCAGCGGCGAGATCGCGGCGACGGTCGTGCGAAATGCTTCGAGTCCCGCAGCCTTGACGTCGTCGAACGAGCCTTTGCCGACGACGTAGCCGCATTGCCAATAGTCGCCACGGTCCACCATGACAAAGCCCTGTCGCGGACCGCCGTGGCCCATGACGTAGGGCGGGTCGTCGGGCTTGTGCGACAGCCTCATCCACAACACGCTACGCGGACTGCCGAAGCGCTCGATCTCAAGGCCAGCCTTGTCCCGCACGACCGAATTGCGGCCATCCGCGCCAACGACGAGAGTCGATCTGATTTGCAGGTCGCCGGTCGGGGTCGCGGCCCTGATACCAACGATCCGCCCGGCTTTCTCGATCAGCTCTGTCACCGCTGCCTGCATCACCAGTTGGAAATTCGGGAAAAGGGCCGCTTCTTGCGCTACGTAATTGAGGAAGTCCCATTGCGGCAGGAACGCAATGAAGCGGCATTTGGTCGGCAGTCGTGAGAAGTCGGCAAGCGTGACGTCCTTGCCGCCGATCTCGGCATGAAGCCTCGGAGCCTGGGTGTGCGGCAGCTTCAGAAGCCCGTCGAGCAGAGCGAGCTGGTGCATCACCTCGAGGGTCGAAGGATGTACTGTGTCGCCACGAAAATCGCGCAGGAAGTCGCTGTGCTTCTCCACTACGGTGACATCGATGCCGGCACGGGCAAGCAACAAGCCGAGCATGAGGCCGGCGGGACCGGCACCAACGATGCAGCAAGTCCGGTCGGTCATCTCGTGACACTTCCCGGAGTACGTCGTCTCAACGAACTGATCTCCTGATATTCCGATCCGGCGATGCTGGGACGTTGGCACAGTTGACAGATCGCGGAAGGAAAAGCTACCCAGAAATGTAATATTATAACATTATAAAACGTACGTCGATATGGCGACGGCCCGCACTGCTTTATCCGGGCGCATGCTCCACTTGTCGAGCAGACGGACGCGCGATGGATGGCGCGGGTGACGGAATTCGCGGCGTTCAAGCGCAATATCCGGTTGCGTGGGCGTGGGAGTCTGTGATCGTGAAGGTCGACGAGGCTGACGCCAATCATTTCGCATGACATGCGCACCTGGCAGGTCGAGCGCCGCAACCGCACGCGGCATCTGATCGAACTCGGTGGCCTCTTCGTCAAAGCCGGGATTGTGGACCTGACCGGCGACGACTGCGCCACCATCAATGGCGCTCTTGTCTGGATTGCCGACAAGCTCCGGAGCGAGGACGGTGAACGGGCGCGCGCGCGTCTGGACAAAATTGGGAAAGTTGGCGTTCTGGCGGATCGTTCGGCAGGCGAAAATAACAGGATGAAGTCGTAACGGGATAAAGCGTGACCGATGGCGGCCGGCGCGGAGATCCCGCATATCGCAGCGCCGCCGCCATCGCGCGGCTTGCCGTGGAACGGTGGCGGTGCTGCCGTTCCGCGTTGCCCCTGCAAATTCTCGAATCAAATTCAATGTCCTGGATCGTCAACCGTATTTGGGCATCAAGTGCGGTCGGGCAGGGTGGGTCGACATCGTTTAGAGCCGATCTAATTTATTGAGATTGCCACCGTTTTCGTGGCTCACTATAGGAGCCTGACCACCGCGACGATGAGAACCAAGCGCGCCTTCGCGTACCTAAGCGGCGTTATGCAATGACCGAAGCCATTGTTCATCCAATTGGTCAACTGATCGAAAGCCATTATTTCGAGTTGCGGTTGTTTGCTCGCCGCAAGCTCCGCGACGCGACGCTTGCGGAGGATGTGGTTCAGGAAGCGTGTCTGCGGGTCGCGAGTGCGCAGAATGGGGAGATCGAAAACCCTCGCGCTTTCCTTTATCGCGTTGTCAGCAATCTCGTCATTGACCACCAACGAAAAGCACAGCGGCACGCATTAACGACCGGGTGCTCTGTCGACGATCTGGAGATCGTCGACGAATCGGCGGATGCTGAACGCCAGCTTGTCGCCAAACAACGGCTTGCACTGTTGTCCAGGGCCATTGCCGAACTGCCGCCGCGCTGCCGCGAGTGTTTCGTTCTTCGGCGCTTCGACGACCTCGACTATGACGAAATCGCCCGACGCATGGGTATCAGCCGCAACATGGTCGCGAAGCATCTTCGACTGGCAATCACCCATTGCACCCGGCGGGTACGAGAAGGCGATTGATTTTTTTCCGATCCGACCTCCTGTTCTTTTGAATTTCGTCGTCATACAGGCGAGAGTGCGGGTTCGACCGCAACATCCATCCTGCGGATGCGCGAGGATGCCGAACTGAACCATGGAACACGGCGAAAAACCATCGACCCTGGATGAGGCTGCCGAATGGTACATCAGGCGCGATGGGGAAGCTTTGTCGGCGGCGGAATATGCCGATTTCGAGCGATGGATAAGCGATCCGGCGAACCGGGCCGCCTACGCGGAAATCGACGCGACGTGGCGTGACGTGGCGGCGCTTCCGCGCCCGGCCGTGGTATCTGCTTACACGTCATCCCGCCGCTCTTTATGGCGCGGCGTCCGCCAACAGGCGCTGGCGGCGGTCGCCGCCATCGTCGTGATCTTTGGGGTCGGATATGGCTTCGACCTGCCGATGCGCTTCAAGGCCGATGCGTATACCGAGACCGGAGAAACGAGAACGGTTACGCTTTCGGATGGCTCAAGTGTCGTTCTCAATACCGCGAGCGCGATCGCGATCGATTATTCCGCCGGCGCGCGGCGCATCCGCCTGCTTCGCGGCGAGGCGTTGTTCACAGTGGCCAAGGATGCCTCACGACCATTTCTCGTTGACGCCGACACCGGCGAGGCTCGGGCGCTGGGGACAGCCTTTGCGGTTCGGCGGGAGTATGAAGGGGTGTCCGTAACGGTGCTGGAGAGCCGTGTCGGCGTGTCATACCTTGCCGGCCAACCCCCCATGGTCGAACTGTCGCCCGGCGAGACCGTCAGTTATTCGAAGGCTGGGGTCGGTGCGGTCCGATCGGTCGATGCGAATGCGGAAACGGCCTGGCGGCGTGGCAAGCTGATTTTCGTCGATAAGCCGCTCGGTGACGTGATCGCCGAGCTTAATCGCTATCACTCTGGACGTATTCAAATCACTGATAGCTCGATCAGCAGCCACCCCGTGAGCGGCGTGTTCGACACGCGAAACCCCATTGGCGTTCTCGATGCCATCGAGGGAACGCTCGGGCTGCATTCGACCCGGCTGACAAACCTCCTGATCCTCCTTCATCGCTGACGCGATTTTATTTTCATTCGCGACCTCCCCGTTTGGAGCCGTGCGGCGTCACACCAATGAACGCCCGACCTGCGGCACCTTGAATGGCGCCGCTGCCGCGGGGCGCTGACGGGTTTAACGGGGGCACGGGAATGCAAGCGAAGACGGGCAGGGCCAGCCAGATAGGTGCGAGCTGGAAGACCTTAGCGGCGGTTCTGACCGCAACGACAACACTCTCGACGGTGCTGATACCGATTCCCGCGAACGCGCAATCCGCGGCTCAAGCCTCAGCCGCTTCATCCACCCGAAACTACGCCATTCCTGCCGGCCCGCTACCCACCGCGCTCAATCGTTTCGCGGATATTTCACAACTCCAACTGCTTTACAGCGGGGAAACGACGCGCGGCCTGCGGACCGGCGGTCTCAACGGCACCTACACGTCGCAGCAGGCGTTGGCGCAGCTTCTGAAGGGCACGGGACTCACTTATCGATTTACAGGCCGCTCGAACGTCACGATCGAGCGGCCGGGGGCACCCGTGGCTGTGGGCGGACTTCCAGCCGGCGCGATCTCGCTCGACACGATTGATGTGCAGGGCGAGACCGCGTGGGGGCCGGTGCAGGGCTTTGTCGCCAGCCGCAGCGCCACGGGCACGAAGACCGACATTCCGATCATCGAAGTGCCGCAGTCGATCTCGGTCATCACGCGAGATCAGATCGAAGCCCGGAAACCGTCCGTCCTCGTCGATGCCTTGACGTATACGCCGGGAGTGACTGCGGAAGTCAACGGCATCATGCCGAGTGATAGTGTTATCAAAATTCGCGGCTTCGATGCGTGGGACAGGAATACTGGAAAGGGCGCGTTTTACCTGAATGGTCTTCGGACACCCAATGGCGCTTATGAACCTTACGGACTTGAGCGCATCGAGGTGATGCGGGGGGCAGCCTCGGTCCTCTATGGGCAGGGTCAGCCGAGCGGCATCGTCAACCTGGTGACCAAACGCCCGACCGAAACGCCCGTTCGCGAGGTCATGCTTCAAGGCGGGTCATTCGACCGCAAGGTCGGCGCGTTCGATATCAGCGGGCCTGCGAACGACGACAAAACATTGCTCTATCGTTTCACGGGCCTGATCCGGAACGCGAATTCCCAAATCGATTTCTCGAAGGATGATCGCGTATTTTTTGCCGGAGCCGTGACCTGGCGTCCCACTGACGCGACGGATATCACGCTCTACGGGAACTATCAGAAGGACCGCTACCGATATAACTACGGTCTGCCGGCGCAAGGAACAGTTTTACCAAATCCGAACGGGCGGATCCCGCTGACGCGCTTCTTGGGCGAGCCAACACCTGACCTCATGAATTCTCACGAAGAAGCCTCCATCGGATACAACGCCGAGCACCGCACCGACATCGGCTGGACGTTTCGGCAAAATTTCCGATATGACGATGGCAGCAATTACCGTCAAAACATGGGACTCTTGGGTCTTCAGGCTGACCTGAGAACAGTTAATCGCAGCCATTTCGTCTCTCCGCGTTTCGAAAGCGCGCTCGCGGTCGACAATCAAGCTGAACTCAAGGCGACTACGGGACCCCTGAAGCACACGCTCTTGGTCGGGCTCGACTACAGGCGGACAAGCTATCGCGAGAAGTACTACTGGAATCTGGCTCCGCCCATCGACGTCTATGCGCCGGTCTATGGCCAGCCTCTGGCTCCAGTTCTGTTCGATTGGGACCAGACTTCCACCCTGCAGCAGACGGGATTTTACCTGCAGGATCAGATCAAGCTCGACCGCTGGATCCTGACGCTGGGCGGCCGCTATGACTGGGCGACGTCCAAAGCATACGACAATTTGACGAATGCAAATGTGGAACACCAGCGCGATCGTGCTTTCACCAAGAGAGTCGGGCTTGGCTATGAGTTCGATTTCGGACTGGTGCCCTACGTGGGGTACTCGGAATCCTTTGAACCGCTTAACGGCATGACATTCGACGGAACGCTGTTCAAGCCCGAGACGGGCAGGTTGTATGAAGCCGGAATCAAGTTTCAGCCGCGAGACACCAATATGCGGCTTACCGCCGCTATCTTCGATCTACGACGCCAAAATGTCCTCGCGCCGGACCCGGATCCAACGCATCTGTTCGAGAGTATCCAGATCGGCGAGGTGACGTCGCGCGGGCTTGAGCTTGAAGCCGTTGCGAGCCTGACAAACAGCCTCAATCTGACCGCTGCTTATACTTACAACAATGTAAAGATTACGAAGAGTTCAAGCATCGATGAGACTCTGGGCAAGCGCCTTCCGCAGGTCCCTCAGCACATGGCATCGATCTGGGCCGACTACACTATTCGCGAAGGAGTGCTAAGTGGCCTGGGATTTGGCGGGGGCGTGCGCTATGTCGGCGACAGTGCCGGCGACGATCTCAACACCTTCTACGTGCCCGCCTATACGCTGGTGGACGCCATGATCCGCTACGATATCGACAACTGGCGCTTCTCCGTCAACGCAACCAATCTATTTGATAAATACTACGTCCCATCGTGTTACTACGCGACGTGTAGCATCGGTCGGACCCGGACCGTTCTCGGAACAGTGACGTATCGCTGGTAGCGGTCATCGACAAGAATTGAGACGTGACGCCTGTTAGTCGAGAGCGTCTCCATAAGGAGAACCAGAATCAGCGAAGAGTTGGTTTGTGGTCCTCGGTTGGCTGGCGCTCCCGATCTAGGTGTTCCTGGTTTTGTCTGCCTGACAAGGGCAATTGCCGCCGTCAAGCAGGAGATCGTGTGGCTTGCAAACCCTGCAGTGCGGCCAACGCGCCGGCCGCGAATGTGCCTCTGCTCGACGATGAGAGCTTCGCTTCGGCGATTGCCCGAACGACCAAACTTGCGAAGCAGCAGCCCCGATCAAGAGGCTGGCCCTCCTTTATGTGAGGACATGCCGATGCTGACGCCGGTTTAGGATGTGTCGGATCATCAACACCTGACGCCGCTCAATCGTCGATCAGAGCCGCAATCGCCGAAGCGATTATAACCGCTGCCGCTTCGTCGGCTCGCTGCGCGACGAGATGGCGGTGCTGCGTGCTCTCGGCATGGATGATCGCCGCATCGCCGCGCAACTTGACCTCGAGAAACATGACGTGCGGGTGTTCTCTCCAAAACCAAGGGAGATAATCCTGCGCCGCAACATTCAGTGCAGCAACAATCGGCGCATCTTCGTCCGTCGGCATTGGATGGCCAAAAGGAAGCCCTGAAACTCGCTGCAACCTTCCTGGCGTGTGCAATCGAGATGATCGCAGGTCCTCGACGCCCTTTAGCCAGGGTCGTAACACCGAATTTGGCCGAGGTCTGCGGCCGCCCTGATGATGGGAACTTCTTCTGAACGCTAACTTGATGGTTCCCTCTCGGACAGCCCACATCAAAAGCTTCTCCAACCATGAGTTCTCGGCCTCAAGCGGGAATCGCTTCAAAGTTTATTATAATTTGCTGAGGTACCGCTTTCAGGAAGATCTCTCTGGGGAGAAATATGAGGAAGCGGACAAAACGGGGAAAGACAAAGGCGATAGCACTTCCGCTGGCAGGAAGAATTGTAATTGGCTCCGTGGCCGTCGCCGCACTGGGGTACGGTTTGCTGTCTCAGCCTGCGAGCGTTCAACCGATTCAGAGGCCGTCCGTGCACCAAGTCCAGACACCGTCGACCTCAGCTCACGTATCAACGCCGGTTCATGTAACGTCAGCTCCAACTGTAATCTCGGTCCCGGCACCTCGGGTCGAAACACCAAAAGCCGCTGACGCTCCAGATAGACTTGTTCGGCAGGTGGTTAACTATGTCAGTCACCAGGCGCCAGGTACTGTCATCATCGATACCAGAAACACATTTCTTTATCTCGTTCTGAACGAGGGGCAAGCGATGCGCTACGGCATCGGTGTTGGCCGCAAAGGTTTCACATGGTCCGGCCAACAGACTGTGGCCCGTAAAACTGAATGGCCGGATTGGCGTCCACCGGCAGAGATGCTATCGCGTCAACCTTATTTGCCGCGGTTTATGGCAGGCGGTCCCGGCAATCCGCTCGGCGCTCGGGCGATGTATCTGGGCGAGACCGAATATAGAATTCACGGGACCAACAAGCCGGATACGATCGGAAAGCGGGTTTCGTCCGGCTGTATCCGGCTGACCAATGACGACGTCATGGACCTTTATGATCGGGTGAACGTCGGAGCGAAAGTGATCGTGCTTCCGGCAACCGGCGCCTCGCAAGGAACTCCGCCCCGCGCCGTCTTCTGATCGCCGGCTCCGCCGAACCGGTCCTCGGCAACCAATGCGCAGGTATTGTCAACCGAAGATGGCCGACGCCCAGTACTCAATTCTGCAGTTTAGTTCTGTAACCAAGGACACGCGGACATTCGAGAGTATGCCAACCCTCCCAACTATAGCGATAAGGAAAATAACGCGTCATGCGCTCCCAGAGCCGCAGCGAGGAGCCATGACTTTGACCACGTAGTTGGTGCAGCTTATGGTGAAGGATAGGTTTTAGGCATCTTTCCATTTGATCGAGCAGCCAAGGGATGGGTTTTGATCAGCCGGCGCCTCACCGGTCTTCGCAATCGCGCGCATGGCTTCGACGAGCTCTCGGGGCGCTCCCGCGCGGGGCGGAGTTTTGCGGCCTTCGTCGAGCCGGCCGCGGTACTTAAGCTTGCGATCAGCGCTATAACCGAAGAAGTCCGGCGTACACACCGCCCCATACGCTCGCGCAACTGCTTGGGTCTCATCGTGCAGATAAGGAAATGGAAAACTATGAGCCTTGGCGAAATGCTTCATATTCTCAAATGAATCTTCGGGATGGCTCGCCGCATCGTTTGAGCAAATCGCCACAAAACCAATGCCCTCCGACATCAGCACCCGCGCGTCCGCAACCATGCGGTCGATTATCGCTTTGACATAGGGGCAATGGTTGCAGATGAAGACGACGACGGTGCCCTTTCCGCCGGCAAGGTCGTCCAGTTCGTAAGTCTTGCCGTCGGTTGCCGGAAGCCGAAACTCTGGCGCCGGGGTGTCGAAGGTAACCTGGTCGGCTGTCATCGCCATGTCGCGTCTCCTTGTGACGGAAATAAAAATATATGTTAGCGGATTTCAAAGTTCGGCTTTTTTCGACTGCAAACGGTGAGCCCTCGAGGAGCAAATCTCGCAGTCGTCGCGACCACTTGCAAGGCGCCAGCACCTCGCGAAGCAGCTGGCGAGCCATCGGTCGCTCGATGAAGAGGCACTTCATCGGCACCGGCTTTCAGTAACCGACCATCACTCTAGATCCAATCTAAATCATCGAGTTTGCGGGAAAAGCGTTCGCCCGCTATTCGTGTGGCGAGCGGTCCCCAACGACGCGGGCTGTCGGACCGTTAGCCCCCGGTGTTGCGTTTATGAGCGACCTGACGACCAATTTGGCGGCGCTTTATGCGGATGAACAAGGGAAGCTTCAACGCCTCCTGATGCGGCAAGGCATGTCCAGGACAGCCGCTGCCGATCTCGTCCAGGAGGCGTTTCTGCGTCTGCTCGGTGCCCCCCGCGATGACGTGCGTGACCTGCGGAGCTATCTCTTCCGAACCACCCGGAATCTGTCTGTCGATCACGCGCGTCAGCGGCGCCGGAACACAATCAGCAACGCTGTTGAACTGGACGAAAATATCGTCGATCCAGCGCCGCTGCCAGACGCCGTGCTGATCTCGCGGCAGGAGTTTCAGGCGTTGCACGCGGCGCTCGCCGACCTGCCGCCACGTTGCCGCGAGGTGCTCATCCTCCATAAGTTTGAAGGCCTGAGCTACGCTGAGATTGCCGACCGTTTGGGCGTCGCCAAGAACACGGTCACGGTTCATATGGTGAAGGCCGTTTCCTGCCTGAAAGCCCGCTTCAGTAAAGTTTCTTTGCCGGGTGGCTAATTGGTTTTCCGCACAATAACGTCTTAATCTTGTAAGCTGGGCGGTATTCGAATCTCACGCGAGATCGAATCGCCAGGGAAGGCTCCTTGTATCATGGTCGATCATTGACCGCGAAATCGTTGCACCTCCTGAGGCCGCATGGACAAGCATGATATGCAGTCTGTGGACGAGCAGGCTGTCCAGTGGTTCGTCCTTCTGCGCGATGACGACGCGACGGCCGAAGATCGGAGCGCGTTCGCGAGCTGGCTTGCCGCCGACCGGGCGCATGAAGCAGCGTGGCGCTCTGTGGAACGGATGTGGGGTGGTCTCGATGCGCTGGCGCCGGACGCGGCCCGGTTGCGGCGTAAACCGAGGCGCGCGGGCCGATTGAAAGGAATTGCCGCGGCGTCCGTGTTGCTGGCTGTGCTTGGGATCGCCTGGCAGATGACCCCGGTCGGTCTGCTCGCCGACTATCGAACGGCGATCGGCGAACGCCGGGTGATCGCGCTGCAAGACGGGTCCCAGGTCGAACTCGGCGCGGCGAGCGCGCTTGATGTCGCCTTCAGCGCTGGTGAGCGCAGGGTCAAACTTTTGTCGGGCGAGGCATTCTTTACTGTAACAAAGGACGAGGCCCGACCGTTCGTCGTTGCGGCCGAGAACGGAGAAGTCAAAGTCTTGGGCACTGCGTTTGACGTCAAGATCGCCGATGGCGTCATGGTGGCGGTCACACGGAATGCAGTCCGCGTCTCCGCCCGTGCCAGCACCACCTCAAGCGCGCCGATCGTCGTCACGCAAGGTCAGGCTGTTCGCTACGATGCAGATGGGATTTCCGCCGTCAGCGCGGCCGATCTGGATTCCATCCAGGCGTGGCGACAGGGCCAGCTCGTCTTCCGCAATGTCCCCCTCGACGCGGTGCTCGCTGAGCTTCAACGTTACCGCTCCGGCCGCATTGCCTTGATTGGCGGTGCGCTGGGCCAGCGGCGGGTCACTGCGGTGTTCGACGCTCACAACGCGGATGCCGCGCTCGATACTATCGCTGAATCCCTGTCGCTGCGTGTCTATCGCGCCGCCGGCTTGCTGACCGTCATCGTTCCAAACAACGACGCTGAAAAAATTTCAGCGGGCGACTAATTACCTTTCCCAATTCCGTCGTCTTCAACACAGAGAAGGCCGCGCCGGGCTCGCTGACCTTCTGTCAACAAATGTTGAAGACGGGGGCGATTGGGCATGAGATGTGAGAACGGAAGCCGGAACGCGTGTTTTACCCGGTGTCGGACGCTGCTGATGGCGGGAACCGCGATTGCATCGGCAATGACCACCGATATCGCCAAGGCCCAGAACGTGCAACCCGCCCGCGTCGATGCGAGCGCCGGCAGCCTCAAGCTGAATATTCCGCAGCAGGGACTGGCCAGCGCGCTCATCGCATTTTCGCGGCAGACCCGCGTACAAATCTTCATCGATCAAACCCTGGCATCCGGCAAGAGTTCGCCCGGCGTCAGCGGCGTACTGACGCCTGCGGTAGCGCTCAACCGTCTCCTGTCCGGAACCGGGCTCACCTATCGCTTCACCAACGCGAGCACCGTTGCGATCGAACCTCCGGGTGCTGCGGTTACCGCTGGCGCGCTGCCAGCGGGCGCGATCCCGCTCGACACTATCGATGTACAGGGTGCGAGTAATCCTAACTCCACGATGACGCTGATGCCGGCTTATGCAGGGGGACAGATTGCGAGGGGCGGTCAGGTCGGAATGCTCGGCAATCGCGACGTGATGAACACGCCGTTCAGCCAGGCAAGCTACACCAAGAAGCTGATCGAGGACCAGCAGGCGCGCACGCTGTCGGACGTCTTAGCCAATGAATCTTCGGTAATCACCAGTTCGGGTCCCGCAGGCAGCACAAATGAATTCTGGAGCTTTCGAGGCTTCATGACCCAGACTTACGCGGCAGGGCATAGTTTGAACGGGTTGCCGGCGATGTCGCCGATGCAATTCCCGAGCACCGATTGGATCGAACGCGTCGAGGTGCTGAGAGGCCCTGCTGCTCTGTTGAAGGGCGCAGCTTTCGCCGGGCAAGGGGCCCTAGGAGGTTCTGTCAATCTAGTCACCAAGAAGGCCGGCGACGAACCGCTGGCGCAATTGACCACCCGCTATATGTCGGACTCGCGGTTCGGCGCTCATGTCGATCTAGGTCGACGCTTTGGCGATAACAAGGAGTTCGGCATCCGTTTCAACGGCTCTCTCGACGGGGGAAATACGGCGGTGGATACCCAACAGTCGAAGTTCCGGAACGCGGCATTGAATCTCGATTACCGTGGCGAACGGGTCCGGCTGTCGGCAGACTTCGCACATCAGTTCCAAAGCCTGACCGCGCCCGCAAGGAACATGGACCTCGGCAACGTAGCCGGCGGCCTGGCAAATCTCAGACAGGTTCCCTCGGCGCCGAGCACCAGCCTACCCCTCTCGCCACCATGGGGGCGATCCGAACACGAGATCACGCTGGGTATGGTGAAGGGCGAAGTCGACATTCTCGACAATGTGACGGCCTACGGGGCGGTCGGTCAACAACGATACGACGCCTTCGGCAATGTGGGAAATGTTACGTTGCTCAACTCTTCAGGTGCGATCGGCATTCGATCGCAATCGTATCGCGAGCGCTACGATGTCTTGTCCGTGCAGGGCGGCGTCAGGGCCACTGCGGATACAGGTCCCATCGCTCATGCGCTTAGCCTCGATCTGTCGCAGGTTCAATACGCCGCAAGCTTTACTAATCAGGCCAGGTCGACCAATGGTGTCGGCCCGATTGTCCCAGTCGGAACCATCTACAATCCCGATTTCTCGCTCGCCCCGATCCCGGCAGATCCAGGAAATCCTCGTAAAGCGAATGAGATCAACCTCTCGAGCATCGGCATCGCCGACACGCTGTCCATCCTCGATGAGCGAATTCAGTTTATCGCCGGGGTCCGCTATCAAGAAATACAGACGAAATATTTTGGAGGAATTAGCATCGTCGGCTCTGCTGGAGACTACAAAGCATCGGCGTGGTCGCCATCCTATGCGGTCGTCGTAAAGCCCTGGGAAAACGTTTCCCTCTACGCAAACTATATCGAAAACCTTCAACCGGGCACGACCGCCGGCAGTCGTTATGCCAATAGCGGGGCGGTATTTCCGCCGTACCAGAGCAAGCAGTATGAGACGGGCGTGAAGGTCGATTGGGGTCGCGTGACAACGACTTTGGCGGCGTTCCAGATCAGCCAACCGAGCACGCTCTCCGTTGCCAATCCCAATGGCGGGTTGCCGACGCTGGCGCTGGACGGCGAACAGAGAAACCGTGGTATCGAGCTGAATGCCTATGGCGAGTTATTCGAGGGCGTCAGATTGCTTGGCGGCGTTACCTTCCTCGACGCTCGCCGAACGAAAACCGCAAATGGCACTTTCGACGGCAAAAAGGCCGCCGGTGCTCCGGACTTTCGTGCGGTGATCGGTGGCGAATGGGACACGCCGTTTATCGATGGTCTCACCTTGTCCGGGCGCCTGACCTATACCAGCGATGTCGTGGTCGCTAACAGCGTACCGAACCTGACCGTTCCATCATGGACGCAGTTTGATTTGGGTGCCCGCTATACCTTCGCATCGCCTTGGAATGCCAAGCCAATTACCATCCGTTTCAACGTCGATAACGTCTTTGACAACAGCTACTGGAAGGTGATGCATGTTATTGGAAGTGTTTATAAGAGCGATCCGCGCACTTATCGCCTTTCGACCACGTTCAATTTCTGAATCATGGTCGTGATTCTGGCGTTGACGCTGACCATCTGCGGCTGTGCGTGCTGCTACCTTGCCAGCCCCAACCAGAAATGGTTGTCGTGGTTTCCATCGCGATGGCCGTTTCTGGCGGCGGCGAGTCTGCTGCTGGGGGCCGGTCTTGTCTCATGGATTGCGGCATTGCGGCCCTTGGCTGGCTTCTTCGTAACGCTGCACGTAGCGATGGTTTGTCTCTTCGTCTTTCCTTATTCGGCTGCCCTTCGCAGCTTCGGCCGGGGCAACTGAAATGGCCGGCGGCATTCGCCCCGACTGGTGGAGCAAGGCCAGCGCCGGCGCAATCCTGGGTTTGGGCTTGGCGCTCTCGCTGGTCGGTCTCTACGCTTATCTGGGTCCGGGCGGCATCAACGCACCGGGCGGACGCTACTCGCTGATGCGCCATTTGGAGGCGTTCGTCTGGATCATGGTATTCGGTTTCTGCTTTCTGTTTCGCAGCGGGCGCGCGGCCTGGGCGTGGTTGGGCGCGGCGAACCTGATCGCATTTGCGGCGCTGTTTGCCTGTCGCTTCTATTTCTTCGCGTGAGGGCGACATGATCCGCGCTGAGATCGTCAAGCTCTACAAGACCGTTCACACTTGGATCGGCGTCAGTTGCGGACTCGCTCTGTTTATCGCCTTTTATGCGGGCGCGCTCACGATGTTTCAGGAGCCAATCGCACGCTGGGCATCGCCGCCCGCCGTGGGGGTGGAGGCGGTATCGCTTGAGGACGCGCCCCGTCTCCTCGAACTGGTAGCCGCCGCCTATCCTGAAGCTCGGGAGGAAGGCATCACGCTGCATCTGCGGGGGCACGAGAACGAGCCTGCGCGGGTGACATGGGTAGAAGACGAGCCGCATGAGGCGGGTCAGCCGCACGGGCATGTACACTGGTGGGCAACGCTCAAGCCTGATGGCTCGCTAATGGCAAAGCAGGAGGAGCCGTCCGACCTAGCGGAGTTCATTAATGACGTCCACATGCGCATCGGGATTCCGAACCCATGGGGCTCCTATTTCATGGGAGTGGTTTCACTGCTCTACGGCGTGACGTTGATCGCCGGCGTGATCGTGCTACTCCCGTCGCTCGCCAAAGATTTCCTGGAGCTGCGGATCGGCAAGAACCTCAAGCGCATGTGGCTGGACGCGCACAACGTCGTCGGGATTACGGCGCTCCCGTTTCACCTTGTGATTGCTGTCACCGCGACAGCATGGGGGTTTGGCGTTCCGCTCTGGTCTGCGCAAGAAAGCGTAATCTTCGGCGGAAAGCAAAAGATCGCGATGGCACACGATCTCGAGCGGTGGCGCGCGCCACCGCCGACCGGCGAAGCAGGCGCGATGATGCCGCCTTCGCAGTTGCTCCAACGCCTGAACGCTCAGGTGCCCGATTTCGAGCCTAAAGTCATGGTCTTCAGAAATTTTGGAGACAAAGCCGCTGCCGCTAAATTCGCTGGAGCCGAGCGCGGCTACGTCGGGGATACACGCTTTGGAGGCGTCATTCTCAGCGCCGTCACCGGCACGCTCATCAAAGATAACCGCGCATCGCGCCAAGATCTGGATCGACGAGTCGGAACAGTGATCCTCGCGCTGCACACCGGGGAATATGGCGGGATAACGATTATATGGGCCTATTTCTTCCTCGGATTTTCCGGCGCATGGCTGTTCTATAGCGGCAACCTGCTATGGATCGAGACACGCCGGAAGAAAGCGCGCAAGGAAGGGGAGGTCGAGCAATCGCGTTCGACGCGCCTTTTGGGCAGCGCGACCGTAGGCATTTGCCTCGGCTGTGTGGCCGGCCTTTCGCTTACGATCGTTGCGGCCAAATGGCTGCATGGTCGCGTCGCCGATCTCGACGCGTGGCACGCATATATCTACTATGCGGTGTTTCTCGGCTCAATAACATGGGCCTTCGCATGGGGCGCGGCGCGCTCGGCGGTGCATTTGACGTGGCTCTGCGCCGCCTTCACCGTTGCCATTCCGCTGACCACACTGCTGGCTTGGGCTTTCCCTATGCTTGGAATGTGGGCGCATGGCAGCGCCGCGACCGTCGGCGTCGATATCGTCGCCTTCATCGGCGCGCTCTGCTTCGCCTGGGTAGCGACCGCTACCGCGTGGCGCGTCAAGAACGGCCCCGCCGATAGTGTCTGGTCCATCCGCAAGGCCGAGGGTCGCACGGCAGCGCGACAGTCTGTCGCGATTGCGGCAGAGTAACCAGCAGACGTGAAGTCTCCGTAACAATGGAACGGAGGTTCCTGAGGAACGCATTGCGGAGCGTGCCGTTGTCTCCTTCTCAGCAAAAGGAGATGCAGATGGGCAGCGATAGCAGCACGAACTTTCCTCCTGCCGGACAGCCGAAGGAGGACCCGAAGAAGACCCTCGGCAAGAGTATGCAAGAACTAACGGACGAGGCGGATAAGCACCTCTCCGAAAAAGAAAAGAAGAGTGGCGAAAGCATCAAGCACGCCCCGCCGGGCCGCAGCGACATCATTCCGTAGCACGCGAAGCTAAGTGACGAGAAAGCCGTTAGCGGCCGTAAGGGGCTGACGGCTTTTTTGGCTTGGAGCGCTTCAGGCTCTTGGATACGGCATTCCTTGCCGTGGATCGGCGCTGAATTTGCGATGACCGAGCGAGTTGCGCAGAACTATATGCGGTCTGCAACAAGTTTGTAGCAAATACTGACCGAGTTTCGGATTTGAGCTTCAGCGCATTTGCCGCCTTGACCGCGCTATTAACGCCACCAGAAGTCTGCGCGAGCCGGCCGCCTAAAAGCGCGATGGACAAAATTCCAGAGTGCTTCAAATAGGTAAAGTGTAGAGCAAACAACTGTCGCAATGACCGTTCACGATGCTTGCGACTACATCATTGTGTACTATCGAACAAACTCATACAGAACTATTTGGGGCGAGCTCGAAATAAGCTCGATCACATGAAATGCCCGGACGAACACGATCACTCAGGGTGAGTGGCACGATCTCACCGTCGGTGAATGAGCCTTTGAGCAAGAGGAGCATCGCTTACAGCCTACGGCGTTTGCATATTATTCTCAGAGTCGGCTTCGGCGACTCCATTAAGATAGTCTGCCATCGCCACGAGGTCGAAGCGCCCGTCGAGCGCAACGATTCCATCATTCCCCAAGGTGCTGCCGTATGCGTCCAAATCCGCAGCCGCTGCCCGCAGGGCATCATATAAGTCTCGTGGCGTAATCGGTTTTATTGCGGCCATCTGGGTTGGGTTGCCGGCTCTTGCTTCGGTGGACATGGGATTCTCCTTTGTCAGGACGGAGCAACGCGATCGGCGCGGAAAATGTTCGCACCGCCGCGATCCCTCGGGCCGGAGCGTGCACCGTATGAAAGAAGGCGAGCAGCCACCATAACAATCCGATAAGCAGGAGCAGCCCGGTCGTTATTGCAAGAATGAAATAACGAGACATACCCGCCAACGCGGCTGTGAAATGTTGGTTTCGAGGCGCGACAAAAAAATGGTGGCAGTTCAGTAAGCTGCCTCCTGTCACCACGATGAACGGCAGGCGTTAACGTGCGTATCAAAGGTCGCGGCAATGAGGGTGCGTCAACGCGCGCGAGTTCCACTCCCGCGACGGAACCGGAGTTGCCCGGAACGCGTGCTGAGCGCGCCGGTTGCTCGTCGCTTCCAAGTCGGCAGCCGGATGAATGAACGCTTCGCCCAACGCCATCGCCTGTCAAGCGATCCCAAAATCGTATCTAGCCAAATTAGTCGCCTACCAAATGCTCTAGCATCGCGTCGCAGGCGACCTCAGCCTCTTCAAGAGACTTAAATGGCGATCCTGTGATCCCGATTGCGCGACGGCCTCCGTAAAGCGGACGCCATGACGCCACATAGCCTGATCTTCCGTGAAATCCGGGGCCGCTAAAACTTTTAAAGAAACTGATTGCGAAGGAATAATCGTCGCTATTCGCGCTCCAAACTTCCATCTCCCCGACGGCACGCTGGAATTGGAGCGCCGCCATTCGATAGGGCAGGTCTCTCAAGGTACTGGGCATCGCGATACTCCACATGCGATGCAGGAAATCTATACCCAGCCGCGCCAATTGGGGAGTCCCGGTATTGAGCAGGATCGACTGGTTAGGAGGGACAAACACAATCAGCAAAGGCGGCTGCGCTCATGTTCGCACTCGCATCATTTGGCCGGAATGGGTTTACCTCAATCCGCAGTTCCGCTCATCTGGCCGCTATGTGGCTAAACTCGAGGCCTCTTGGAAGTTGGCGTTTGGGTTCCCGAATTAACTCCGAGCGCCGATATAAAGCTTAATTTTAATCGATTGTTGTGCGCACCGCCCGGGGTGCTACGCCTTTTTCACCGGACATTGCCCTACGTCCGGGCCCACCTTGACGAAGTCGCCGACCGATTATATTCCGTTCGGTGACTTCGTTTCGCGGATTTAGCTCAGCGGCAGAGCGGCGCGTTAACGACGCAGGACCATGTTCGACTCATGGAATCCGCACCACACACCATCATCCTTTACAGGTCGAGGCTTTGAGCCGCCGATTGGCGGCAAACAACGCGCCACGCATAAAAACGCGCTCGTTTCCGTCTGGCCGAGCGCGTGACATCAATAGAAGATGATCAGCCACTCAATTCACGAACAGCGGGAGAGGATCAGTTTCTCGCCGGTTGCGCAGTGTTGAATTCCATCAGTCCTCCGGCAATTCAGTTCGCCTCTGCTCGAAAACTGAACGGTTGATCGCCATGAACCCTTGTTCAATGCAGGATCGTCCAATATTCAGCCAACGCTTATCCGTCTCTGGAGAGACCTCGTATCGATCGAGTAATCTGAGAATGCGTTCCTCCAGCTTCCGATGATCCTTGACCCGCAGCACTCCCAATCTCTCCCGATCCCTACAAGCTTTGGTCTTGGTTACGCGCTTTGACATCGAGTTACCCTTCGTACGGAAAACAAAATACTCTGCCCCGCCTTTGATAAATCAGTCTCCATAATGCTGCCTAACAAAAAACCGCTCGCGGATTTCTCCGGAGCGGCGGATGCAGTTATTATGCATGAATACCGTTAGCGGATGACTGTCATACAGTCAAGCCGGGTCCGCAGGGAAAGCGGTCTGTGACGCGTGACGCGTTCTACTGAAACGAAGGAAGTGGCATTCGCCATGCCAACGACTTGGCTACAGCATCCGCGACCAATGCACGATGGTCGCGGGATGGGCCTGCCTTTTACAGACCGTGGTCCATCCTTGAGGGGGCGCCTCGCCAGAGATCATGAGCGATGTGCATTCACCCGCGTCGCTGTCATGCCAAACTTGCGACTACAAACAGAACGGTTGCGATTGGGTCCATCGCCACATTAGCGCCCTGACTTACCCCTTGAATAAGGGGCGAGCCTGCCTCGTGCAATGCCGCGCGCGATGCGCCAGGCGAAACTTCGAAAGCCCTTCGGAAATCGAAACGCAGGTATCACACCCGCCCGGCTAAATATCTGGAGCCGTATGATGATGGTGGCTTAGGACGCCAGGGGAAGGCGATGATGTGGACAGCTCCATACTGGGCGATACGTCTGTTTGTCGTGCTTGCGACGGCAGCCTCGGCGCTCCCTGCCGCTGCCCAGCAGGTGGACAAAAGCAGTCCTTCCGCCTCAGCAACCGCCTCGTCAACGAAGGTAACGTTAGGCGCCATTCGGTGGGATAATTGGAGTCTCGACAGTCCTTATGGGCAGGTCTTGGCCGACCCTGGATTGCGAGAGCGCGTTCCGTATTACACCGAGCGTCTGCCAGATGGAAATCTGGGTTTCCCCGGCAATACCGAAAGAGTACTGAATGCCGATGTGCATTACGCGAAGGCTGCAGGCCTGGATTATTTTATCTTTGGCTATTACCTGGAGAGCGCTGCTTGGGGACGTGATCCAAGTCGTGCGGTGGCGCTTAATCAGGCGCTGACAAATTTTGTTCGCCTCCCGGACAAACTCGGCATCAAGTACGCTCTGAATTTTAACCTGTCATTTCCTTCTCGTGACGTGCCGATGGTTAGCGCTGCAATCACCAAGGCGCTAGCCGGGCCTGATTACATGCGTACGAATGACGGCTCGGCGCCAGTGTTTTTCCTTGTTGGTTCGATCTCGACGTGGCTAGAAGGTTTGGGCGGCGAGCAAGGCGCAAAGACCGCCATGGCCGATTTGAGAAAGCGAGTTAAGGCGGCAACTGGCCGAAATCTTTATCTGGTTGCCTTACTTTTCAACCTATCTGAATCAGGGCCGGTTGCCCACGCGGTCGGTTTTGATGCGACTAGTACATATGCGACGGCCCTTGGAGCGAATGGAAAATCTCTCTCGTACGCCAGTTGCGCCGCTCTTGCACAGCACGCATGGCATTTTGAAGCTAAAAATGGCTTGGGAGGCTTTCTGCCAACCGTTACACTTGGATGGGACTATCGTCCGGCTTTACGCGATCCTCATGAAAAGAAAAGTCGGAAGCCCAATCCTGATTGGTGTCAGCCTGCTACCGATGTGGAATGGACGCGGCAAATCCGTGACGCAATAAACGAGGCGGCTAACAATCCGCGCAACAATCGGTTCCAGAGCGTTGTGATTTATGCCTGGAACGAAAGTTCCGAAGGTGGCTGGATTCAGCCAACGCTGTCTGAAGGCGTGCGACGGCTCAAAGTGATAGCTAACGCGGTGGGCCGGCACCCGACGATTTCGCCTTTCAAGCTAACGTGGCCAACCCGGATTGATCCAAAGACGTGTCCCGTTGGCGCTTCTTCCATCTCGATAGCGGCGGCTGGTGCCGGATGCAAACCCGCCAACGATACGATGACGATGGCGTGGCCATGCCCGCCAGGCATGCACGTTGCCAACGAGGAATTGCGCCGGGGACCTTCAGAGAAAGGAGAAAAAACACCGCTTATCTGGCAGGAGAGGCTTTGTGTTCCGCAGGGCAGGTAGCAGCGACGCTTTTAATCGATGGGGGATCCCAATGGACGAAGTCTGGAGCGATGAGAATACTTTCGTGATCAACGGTATGAAGTTTTGCCTGATTAGACAGAACTTCAATGACGCCAGGACAACAAAGGATTCCATAGCGCTCATCAAGAATCGCGGGATGATTGATCGATACAAGAACCTAATTCGTGATAACGCGGTTACCAATATCCTGGAGTTTGGTATCTTCGAAGGTGGCTCAGCCCTGCTTCTTGCCGCAATCGAGGAACGCATCAAATTCGTCGGCATCGATATTAGACCGTCGAGCCCTGCGGTCCTTGGGCTGATACGGGACCATGGTCTAACGGATCGTGTAAAATTATACTACAACACATCACAAGGCGACACTGCGCGCGTCCAGACAATCATTAAGACGGAATTTCCTGAAAAACGAATAGATATGATTATCGACGACGCCTCTCATCAATATGAGCTCTCCCGAGCAAGCTTTGAGGCGTCTTTTCATTTTCTCAAGAGTGAAGGCCTTTACCTCATTGAAGATTGGGCCTGGGCTCATTGGGAGGAACCCTATCAGACGCAGCAATGGGCCGATATGCCGGCACTTACCAACCTTATTTTCGAACTTGTCATGCTTTGTGGGAGCAGGCCCGATATCGTCTCAGAGATGAGTGTTCAAAACGCGATCGCCATCTTTCGGAAGGGCCGACAAGAGGTCGGTAACTTCAGCCTGTCGAGGCTTTATCGCCATCGTAACAGGTGGACCCCCGCGCTGTAGGGAGGGCCATCTCCAGCATGACAAAAAGCCGGATGCAAATCGAAACTCTCGACGAACGCTAAGGCCGTGAAGGACAGGGAGCAGAAGAAGGTCGGGCTTGCGTCGCTCGGCTGTAAGAGCGACTCAACCCTGCAACTGCCTGTCGATCCCCACCAAGGACAAAGATACAAACCCTAGGCTCCAAGCAGGGTTTGCTCTTCTTCTGCCAGTCGCGCCGGCGACGGAGACGATCATCTTCGGGTTTGCCGCGCCTCGCGATCAGATCCGTCAGGTCACGAGCAGCGCGGCGGCCGGAGATCGAGTGTCCGCGATTGCGGTCAGACATTTGCGTGTCACGGTCGTCAACGACGCGGCGGCACCTGATAGGGGCTGGGTTGCGGTGCCGCTCCAATTGGCGGCCCTTGCCGGAAGCGGGCTATTAAATATTTACGCAGCTTTTTCGGCTTACCCGCACGGGCTGGCCGCGCCCTCTCGGCTCGCTGGTCCTTGGCCGGCGGCCATTTTCGTTGTCCCATTTGCGCCTGGGCAGCCATCCACGCCACGCATTGCTTTGGGCTAGAGCAAAAACATAGACATCGAATGTATGTATCGTTGCTGCGTCGCATGGCGGCGGCCGAGAGTCATGGTCACCGTCGTGAAAGAGGCAATGAACCTACATTTGGAGACTTGGCATGTCTGATCATGGCGGACCTGTGTATTCGACGGCGGAAGGAATGGATTATCGGGAGCATGAGCGAACGTATAAGGCCTTCGTCAAATTAGGAACGATCTTCGCATCGACCGCCGCCACTGTTATCGCGTTGTTGGCGATCTTCCTGACCTGATCCTCAGAGCAGAGCCCTTTGGGCTGGCCTGCTCGGTATCCGTGTCAAGAATGGTCGCCAAGGTTCGCCTCCAATGCCTTGGCGACCTTTCACGACGCACAGCGCTAGCCGGCGGAGTATGTTCGCCGGCAGCGCTGGCCTAAGGCTGGTCCTGAAATTTCCCAGCGGTGATGAGACGTTGGACATCGATCAATGGTTCAAACGCGATGTTTCATCCGCGACGCGGTCAATCGGCGCTCCGCAGGCGCTTCATCGTGAACTCGATCTCGCCCCCCGGAAGTTCCCGCCAGGATTCAACGGCTGACATATAGGCCGCCCCCGGCCAGCGATCGAGAAACGTTCTCGCTGTCTGGCGAGCTTGTTCTCGCGGCTGGGTGAACGTCTCTCGCGTGAATCCGTCGTCGGCCAGCGATCGGGCGTGCGCCGTTGCCATCCGATCGGCTAAATCTTTGGGGGTGCGAGGCATCACCATGCTCCATGCCGGACGTCCTTCTTACTTGTTCTGTCGCCACTTTGGCCGGTCCGGATTTCTGCTTCATCTTCCCTGCAGTTACGATGAAGCAGAAATCCTTCTATTCGGGAGGTTTCCTAATTGGTCTCAGAGGTGCTGACAGCAACAAGCCAGAAAGGATCGTGCACGCGGCCGCGGACTGGCACGCCAACACACCCGGCGACTTGCTTCGGATACGGGTGGAACTGGGATTAGACACCTCGCAGACCTGGGATCCTGCAACCAGCCTTTCCGTGATTGATGCGGCAGTCTTCAGTGAAAAAATCCGAGACTGGCCGCAACAATAAGTCCGAACCCCATAATAAATGCGATAAGCCCGAAGCTGCCTGCGACGAGGAACAGATTGTTTGTCGGCTGCTGAGGCATTCGGTCAGCCCTGTCGTGGTCCATGATGATCCTCCTATTTTCTTAGATTACACGCTGGTTCCGACAATGTTCCCGCACGTTGCGAAAACCTTGGGCTATAGGCGGAGCGATGTAAGGTCCTCAGGGACGCCGAAGGCTCAATGGATCGCGGTCGCAAGTTGTCGACATCCGGTCTGTGACGGCCAGCGCATTGCGTAAAAGCCACAAAACGACTTCTTCGCCTGCTGTTAAACACGCTGCGACCGCGATCCCCTACTGATTCCGCGAACGTTTCGTTGTTCAGGTGATTGAGACTAGTAGGGATCGAGGTCGCTCTATTACCCAAATGTGTCACATGATCGTGACGCGCTGAAGGATCGACAGCAATGGAGATTGCGCTAAGCTCGTGAGGCAAGCTCAACCTACCTTGGGAGACTTGACATGTCAGATCATAGCGAAATCGTGTATTCGACATCGGAAGGGATGGATTACCCGGCGCACGAGCGGCAATTTAAGGCTTTCATCAAGATAGGGATGATCGCCACAGCGGCCGTGGCCACCGTTGTCATTTTGTTGGCGATTTTCCTCGGTTGATACCCCGGTCGTTGTTGCGGCCGTCCCTGATTTAGTTCGCTGGCGATGTGGCCCACCACATTAGTTATGTGAGTTGTGTGCGGGATCCGATGCCACGCGCCATCACAAACCACCGGCACGACGCCCGTTGGGGCATGAGAATGAGGCTCTTGCGCACGTTGTGAGTGCTTCGACTTCATCCCGATCGATGGGCGCCGTGCCGTCTTTCGCTGTGTAAAGCGCTATATTATTAAGCGCCGGGATCCGCTAATAGCCCCGTCAACTTCGATCCGACGTGCTATCTCACCGCCGGCCGTCCCCCCAACTTGGACATATCAGGGGTGAAGATGCGGGAGGCCTTCCAGCTAATTTGCAGCTAATCTAGGCATATGGTCTTTTCGCTGCGAACCCGTCGAAGCGGCTCAACCTCACCTCACGTCCGTCCGGAAGGTGATGTGCTATCCCGTGTACCGATTACCTTCGTGAAGGATGACGTGTGCGGCGGGTGGAATGCGCGTATGCCGGCATACGTAAAAAGAACACCACGGAGGCGAGAATTGACCTCAGAATCAGACCGCCGAGACCGGCGGCCAGCGTCAAGAAAACCTTGAGTATGGCAGTCATTGGACCATTCCTTCTCTCAATAAACCCTTTGCACGTTAACTCAGCGTTGCATCACTCCGTTCCGCGTCAGGATAAACGACCCCGTGAAGCCTGGTGAACCAATCCTGTTTCGAAATGTTAGCATCCATCACCGCACGGCCCTTGGCTTCCATCGGTGATGAGAACGCCAGTGGCGCTCCCGCCTTCTTCCCTGGAAAGGAGTGCGCCATGTGCATACGGCAGCGTTTCAAGAAACCGTTTCAAGAGCGTCTTTCAGATTTCATTGCCGATGCCAGTGCGAAAGCTGGCTCCCTTCCGGATGGTCGGGAACGAGATGATCTGCTCAATAAGATCGATACGGCGCATGCTGCTGCAAATCTCTACAAATGGGCAAACTCGCCGGGATTGCAGTCGCCGAAGAAGTAGGGGTCGTCTCTCTATTTCGACTTTTTATCCGGAAATTTCTCTCCTTCGAAGGAAGCGCCGCGGGCCTAAGCCCCACATGTCGCGTTGTTGATTTTCTGAGCAAACGCAGGCCAGCCAGTCCGATATAAGCTGGCGGCTTGTAAGTTGTTTGTCGCTACGTTGTTTGTCGCTACGTTCTAAGTTCTAAGGCAGACTTTTTCCTCAGTTATCTTTTTCTCGCTTCCTCGGTCAGCTGAAGGACCGCGGTTCCTTCCTTACGGTTTGTTCACTCGCATGAGCTGCCTGTCTAAGGCGCAGCCCACTCGATTCTGGACGCAATCTCTCTCAATTAAGAGGCCGAAGTTTCACCGGAACGCATCCGGAGCATACCGGTTGACATCACATGGCTAACCGAAACGGAGTTTCTGATGACTGATCAGAGCGACCTAATCGCCAGCGATAAAGAGGCGGGCAAAGCTATCTATGGGGCCGAGAACAAGAAGATAGGTTCCATCGAAAGCGTCATGATCGATAAGGACAGTGGGGAAATTGCCTACGCAGTCCTGAGCTTTGGCGGCTTTTTTGGTGTCGGGGACGAGCATTATCCGGTGCCTTGGAAACTGCTCCGATACGACTCCGAGCTTGGCGGCTACCGCAGCGACATAAGTGGCAACCGCTTGAAGGGCGCGCCCAAACATGGCTCTGAACTCTATGACTGGACGGCCCGCCGCGCGGAGCTGGACGACTACTACAACGATGTCGTGATACGCCCGGGTTAAATGGCCCTGGATGATGGGGTGCAGAGCGATCGGGGCTGAAGATCGTGGCCCGTCTGCTGTCAACAAAGCCTTTCTCAGGAGGAACGATGGTAAAGGAAGAAAACGGACGCATAGTCGAGACTGCAATGGAAGCGCGAGGAGCTGAGCGAGGTCCCACAATACGTAACGTGCTGGTTGCGGGGACTGGGCTGGTCGTGGCGGCCTTCGTAATTGTCTATCTCGTCTATTTTGCAGCCTGAGTTGACCGGGATCGATGAGACGGGCCGCCGAGAAATCGGCGGCCCTTCCTGTAATAAACTAGCTGTAGCAAAAGGCGGCTTGCCCGAAGCCAACACGGCCGGTTGCACATTGTAGCCATATCAGATTCACCGAATGACCGCACAAACCTCCGGCGTTCGACATTTTCGGGCGATATATTGCGGTATCTACCTAAACCGGAGGGATCATGCGCGCATTTACATTATCAACAGTCGCCGCTTTGCTTGTAGCTGGATCGCCCTGGGCAGCAGCGCAAACTGCACCAGCGCCTTCTCAGTCCCAGACTTCATCATCCCAGACGAAATCTGGGGAAGGCATCGCAATTCGAAGTATCCAGGTTATCGATGTTGAAGAACTGAAAGCGGATGCCCGCTCACAGGTTGAGGCTCTTGTCACAAATGCAAAGCAGGAAGAGATCAAATCCCTGCGGGCCTCCATCGAGGCGATTCCACAGGCCGTGTCAGCGCTAAAGGCAAAAGGTCGCAGCTCGGCGCAGGTTGTCGCCGTCAATATCGACAAGGAAGGCGTTCTGACCATGTTTACGAAGAAGCCCACCTGATCTGGCGACATCGTTTACAAAGACCAACAAGCTTTTTGAACCAGCATAGGAACAGCCATGAAACTTACTGCGACTCAGGTGCAGCAGACCCTGAACCAGATGGATGCACAGGTTCTGCCAGACGATCATCCGGCAGCTCGTAAATTGAGTGAGGTGTTCGGTGACCACACCTTCTTTGTAGACGGGACCGGCCTGAAAGTTCTGGAATCGACAGGGCCGGCGGCAGCGGAAGCTCAAACGGGTTCGGTAGTCAGTCTCGCCGATTGGAACGATGAAAAATTCAGCAGCTTGAAGCCTCACGACCCGACGCTAACGGGCACGGTGATCGTCCTGGGACAGTCGAAACAGTGATGCGACTGCTAGTCTCGTTCCGTGCCGCCGCTTCTTTCATTCATATATGGCTCGACTATTTCGCCCAGTCGATCCTCAGGCCATTCTTACGACAACCAGATGTTGCTCAATGGACCATCTGTGTTAAACAACACTTCTAACGATTAATAGGAGTGCTGATTTGTCTAAGAAGACAAAGACTATTCGCCGCGAGTGGACTAAGGACGACGTGAAAACCCTGAAGTCACTTGCAAAGCAAAAGGCCGGTGTCACGCGGATTGCAAAAACGTTGAAGCGCACTCCCGGCGCAACGGCGGCGAAAGCTCATATACTCGGAGTATCGCTAAGCACGCAGTAGTGGGTCGTCCAGCGCCGTCTCGCTATCAATTCTTGACCCACCGCTGATCGCCAGGCGCTGTACGTTGGCATAGCAGGACCGGTGATCCTGCCGGCGGTGAGTACACTGACGCGGGTGTGTCGCGACTCGCCTGGTGTTGGTGCCGGGCGATGAGGCGCAGGCCGGTTGGTGAAAGGCGATGCCAGACAAAGAAAATTTCGCCGCAGCGGTTGATTCAGGGAACGGCTTTCACTCACTCGTGAGATAGCCTGGCCGCTTCCGGATATAGTCCATGGAGCCTGTTTCAACTGCGTTGAATCGGGCTCGTCGCCTATCTTTTTGTTTGAGCATGATCTTTTTATCTTTTTCAAAAACCGGTTTCCACTTTTCGGGATCATGCTCTAGGATCGGGAAATGGTCGGCACTCGACAGCCGGTCTGACGCCCGGGTCCCGCGCGGGTCGGCAGTCCATTCCCGATAGGGTAGGAGGGCTCGATGAACGAGCGCCAGGCTCTGATCTCGATCAAAAGATTAATTAAGGCGACAAACGAGCTCGATGACATCGAAGCTGTTCGGGATCAGCTTCATACGATGCTCCTCGTCGCAAATCATGCGCTTCGTCCTATCGAACGCAGGCCAGCGAAGAGATAGAAGCCCTGCCGAAACAGTGTCTGTGAGTCCGGCATCGGATTGTAGCATCATCGTGTGCAAGATCGTGCAGGGGATACAGGAGACCGCCGCTCGCAAGCGTAGATCCAGTATAACGCCCAACTACCCTCCGAATCAGCATTGCGCCGCGCCGATAGCGCCTGAGTACCGTGCCGGAGCAGGATCTCCACGCTGGCTGCGAATCAAAGAACACGGGGTTGACCGGAACACTTCTCGTCTCCCGCGGTTACCCAAAATCTCGGGGGCGTGAGGCCAGCCGACATGACCTTATTCCTGAGCAAAATTCTGGTTCCAATTGCGGTGGCCTCGGTGGTCATCGTGTTGCTGATGGGTCTGATTAACATGATGCGCGGCGGCAGCCCCAACCGCTCGCAGAACCTGATGCGAATGCGCATCCTCATGCAGTTCATTGCGATTGTCATCACCATGACGACGATCTGGATGATGGGGGGACAGCAATAGGTCGCGCGCCATGCCGGAAACCCTGCGCATTACTTTACCTGGCGCATGGAGGGTGCGTGGTCGGCCAATCTCCGCCTCGGTGGTAGAGCAGCCGCTTCTTTTTGCCGGCAGCCGCTTATTGTCCAATCCGGATAATTTTAGGCGTCAGTGAAAATTGATCTCAGCACTTTTTAGCTATGTTCAGGCGTCGGCTGGAGATCGTTACAATGCCTGCGCTGCTCGAAGATCACGGATTACCCCTTGTCCAATTGAAAGAGCGGCGTCGCGACCTGATAGTCGCGCTGATGGGACAACATGGCCCACTGTCGAAACAACAGATCGCGGAAATCGCCTCCATCCAAAGTGCGATCGTTGCCTTTGAGGCAGTTCTCGATGACCTGGACGCCGAGGCGGAAGTCGCCTTGCGAGAACGCGCGGCATAGTCCCTCGCTCCGACAACTGCATCCAGTCGTTTACCGGCCATTCACCATGGGAATCCGACCTCAGCTTCAGGGGGTGGAGAGGCCAGCACGTTTCGCCGTCATCTCCGAGTTGTGGTGAATCGAATGTATGCGGCGCGCCTCTCAGAGAGACGTGCCCGCAAAGTTGTGGACTAGCGTTTTCCAGCGAAGTGGATCCTGTTCGCGTGAAGAAAGCGCGTCAAATCAAGAATCCGGAGTTTTTGACCGCGCTGTGTGTATCGGGTGGGCGAGCGCCGAAGGGGCGCTCGCCCGTTGCCGTGAAGCGGGAAAACTCTAGCCGCAAGAACAGCTCTGCTCCTCTTTGAGGTCCGCGGCGGCTTCAGTGCGTGCGCCGTCGGCCACCTTCGACACCGACTGAACGGTTGGACCCTTGTTGAACGGGCAGGGACCCGTCGAACCGATCGTTGAATCGGAGAAATAGGTCCGTGTCTGGTTGATCCAGGGACCGTTGCCGGTGCCGAATGGCGACCAGGTCCAGAAGGACCATCCAAAGAGCGCGCCATTGCAGCACCCTTCGTAACTGCGACGGAAGGGGGACCAACTGAACCTGGTGCGCCAGGGAAGGAAGTCATACCGGTATTTAACTTCTGTTTTCGTCTTCCTGCAGGGATAGGGGATGAAGCCCCACTTCCAGCACACGCCCCAGTAACGAATCGTGATTGTCTCTCGCATCCCGCAAGTCATGGCAATTTTCTCCTCTTTTGAGATGAGACCCCTTGGTCTCCCATGACGTGCATGATGAAGCTCTCGATCGGCTCGCACAGTGAGGTGAATCACACAGGCTCGAAACCCTCAGGACGAACTGGTTTAACGGGTTGCGCCATTGAACTGGCAAGACGTTGATCGCCGGGAGCAAGCCTACAGGGTCCGCGTTGATGAGGTGGACTGCCACCGCAGCGCCGACCGCCGGTTTGGCGGCGTAGCGTGTTGTTCGTCTCAATCCGGCCGGACTGGGCAAGACGGGGGCCCTCAACCCGTCTTATGATTTATGATTGGTTATGATTGTTCTTTGGTTTTCCAACCTTTAAGAGTGTCTGTCATGCGCACGCTGCAACGCATGGTCGATTTTGTAAAAAGCCAGTTTTCTTCAGAAGACGACAAGCAACTTTTATTTGGCTTTTTTCTAGCCATGGCTTTTGGTTTTGCGATCATCATCGTACGTCGATGGTTGAGCTAGGGCGATGCTTGTCGAGACACTCACAAGAGTGCGCACCTGCCCCCAAGGCTGGCAGCCCGGCGGCGGACGGGATGGTTGTTGGCAGTCGCCGTGCCGCTGGTTACGGGCTGCTGGAGTGGGATCAGAAAAAGTATGATGCGGGTTCCCGCCCACATCCGCTTCTTAAAATACTGGAATGCCGCTCACGATTGCTGGTCATGACTTTGGATCGGTTCGATCCGAAATCGTCGTAATCTAGTGGTCCAATTCTAACATTTGCATCCCGTTGCCGCAGGGAGTTCTTGCAAATGTTAGAATCAAAGGACCACTAGCAACTATCAGGTTTCTAGTGGAGTTTTGAATTTGACATTCGCCTGACAGGTTCGCTGCAAAGTGGGTAGCGAATGTCAAATTCACTCCACTAGGGTACGCCGAATTTGACAAGCCCGATGACGGCAATGAATGCAAGCAGCACCACCAGGGCGCCGATCATGTAACTGTTGCGGCGGCCTCTGTCTCTGCCGCCCTCGAATTCCCGGGTTGAGCTGCGCCAGTGGCGAAGATCATTCATTCTGGTTTGCTGCTGTTGTCATGGAAACCTCTATTCATTTTACCCCTGAATGCTCGTCGAACAAGCGGCTGTGGTGGGAACGCCCGGCATTTGTCCATTGTGAGCGCGGTGACGATTCTCACTCGTCATTGAAAAAGCTGCGGTTTTTAGTCGCGGCCAGTGTTCTGCGTCGCCGGCTGCGCACCCGATTGTTCTTGATCGCGTAAAATTGGTGTTTATCCTTGCCGCCGATGTATCGTTGTTGGCTCCTGAAAAAGAACGAATTTAATGCTGACCATCATATTTGGCGTCGTCGGACTCGTTTTGAGCTTCGGATTTTCCGTTCCGCCAGAACTCTCGATGCTTCGGCTCGTCGCGCCGGTGGGAGTGATGGCGGGATATCACGCTGGCCAGCTTGTCGGCAGGTTCGTTAGACCGCGCCCCAAAAGATTCCTGACCTTGTTCGTGAGCGCGATCTTTTGCGCTTACTTTGCGTTTGCTTATGTCCAGACGTTGGGTTTGGGATCAGCCGACACGTCAGACATCGTGAATCTTGGTGTGCTCCTCGGCCTGTCTTTTTTCTGGCTGGGATTTTTGCTGCCCTTCACGCGTGCTCCGAAGGAAATCATGAACCTGCTGTCAAAGGCGCGCGAACGTTCCCGGGATTAAGCCGACAAATCGGGTAGGGCTGACCAGAATACCAAAATCCGCCAGGCGCGCCGCAACGCCGTCCGCGAGGTATTCGCGGCGGTCGCAGGTGCCATGTGTCCAAGACCAAAAATTAAGCCCGGTTCCCTCTTACATAATCAGATGTCAGGCTGTATAAGATATATAGAAAATATATCATTGAGTGCCGCGATGTTGAATTTACAAGTTCTGTAAGGCACCGAAAACTTCCGCTCGCGACTTCGTCTGGTTTCCCCGTCCGGGGGCGCGGAAACCGCACGATCATGATTTCGACACGCAGGCCGATTCGCGGTGCTCCGATTCCGCCGGAGCCACCCGAAACGGTCAGCTCAGCAAAATGAAAGGCATGGCTATGGAAGGTATGGGCAAGGGTCGAATCGTTATTTTGATAGCGTTGGTGACCATACTCTTTGGTGCAGGCGTTTGGGCGATCACATTCTGGAATGAGACCTCCGGCGTCGAGATGAGCAAACACGGTTGGATCGCGCTCGGCCTTGGCACGTTCTTTTCACTTGTCATCGGTTGCGGATTGATGGCGCTGATGTTCTTCAGCAGCCGCAGCGGGCATGATGAGGCGGCGGATCCGTTCCGGAAACACAACCCGCCTTCGACATAACCCTTCGAGCGGTCAGGCGCTTGGCTCGGTTTTGAAATCAAGACCGATGTCGAGAATACTGATGCTGTGCGTCAGCCAGCCAATCGAAATCAGGTCAACGCCGGTTGAGGCGACCGATGGCGCGGTCGCCGGCGTGATGCGGCCAGAGGCTTCGGTTACCGCCCGGCCGCCAACCATCGCGACGGCTTTCCGGAGCGTGTCCGGGTTCATGTTGTCGAGCAGCACTGCATCGATCCCTTGATCGAGCGCCTCGCGCAGTTGATCGAGCGTGTCCACCTCCAGCTCGATCTTGACCAGATGTCCGACGCAGGCCTTTGCGCGCTTCAGCGCCTCGGTGACGCCGCCGGCGATTGCCACATGGTTGTCCTTGATGAGAACGGCATCGTCGAGGCCGAACCGGTGATTGCTGCCGCCGCCGACACGAACCGCGTATTTTTCCACCGCGCGCAAACCGGGCGTCGTCTTGCGGGTGCAGACGATCTTCGCCTTGTAGTCTTGAACCGCGGCGACCACCGATGCCGTCGCCGTGGCGATTCCGCTCAGGCGGCACAGGAAATTCAGTGCGACACGCTCGGCAGTCAGAATGCCTCGGGCGGGACCGGACAGGGTCGCGATCACGTCGCCCGGCTGGACAGTTGCGCTGTCGTCGTGGGCGATGTGCATCTCGATCGCCGGATCGATGAGTTGGAAGGCGAGCCGCGCCAGATCGAGCCCGGCGACGGTTCCTTGCTGGCGAGCGACGATGAGGGTGGTGGCCCGGTGGCCGCTCGGCACGATCGCATCGGTCGTGAGGTCGCCTGCGCGGCCGAGGTCTTCAAGCAAGGCCGCGCGAACCAGCGGTTCGATCAGGATGCGCGGAAGGGCCGGGGAGGGCATCGTGTTCCTTAGCTGACGGGATCGGCGATGTAGTTTTGTGCTGCGTCGAGCGCATCGCACAGGCGCAGCGTCGTTCGCGTCGCGCGGGTTGCATGTTCGGGAAAGTCGGTGCGCGCATGTGCGCCGCGGGTTTCCTCGCGACGAAGCGCGGCGGTTACGATCATCAAGGCGACGATGGCCGGATCGCTTGCGGCCTGCTGCGAGGTCGCAAGCGGTAACAAAGCGCGCGCGGCTGCCCGCAATCCTTCTCCGTCGCGCAGCACCCCGGCCGCGCGCGACAGGATCGGCCGGATCAAGGCGGGATCGCTGCTGCTGATGCGTCCGGCGGGTATCCTGGCGTCCTGCCGCCTCGCAGACGGCGTGCCGGCGATGTCCTGCGCGACAAAACCACCGCATACCACCGCCTCGAGCAGCGAATTGCTCGCCAGCCGGTTCGCGCCATGAAGACCCGTGCAGGCGACTTCGCCGCATGCCCAGAGACCGTCGATCGACGTGCGTCCGCGTCTGTCGACGGAAATTCCACCCATGTGATAATGCGCGGCCGGACGGACCGGGATCGGTTGCGCTGCGGGATCGATTTCTGCCTCGCGACAGAAAGAGGTGATCGCCGGGAAACGCCGGGCGAAGTCGACCCCTCGCAAGTTCCGCGCATCGAGAAAAACACGGTGACCCATCGTCATGTGCCGCCACACGGCGCGCGCGACGACGTCGCGAGGCGCAAGCTCGGCGCCGGGCATATCCGCCATGAAGCGATCGCCTTTTTCATCAATGAGGATCGCCCCTTCGCCGCGCACGGCCTCGCTGATGAGTTTCAGCGGGAAGGAGCCGGTGTCGAGCGCGGTCGGATGAAACTGGATGAATTCGAGATCGGCCATGAGCGCGCCGGCCCTTGCCGCGAGTGCGAGGCCCTGGCCGCACGATCCTGCCGGATTGGTCCCGTAGAGGAATAGCCCGCCGACGCCTCCGGTCGCGATGACGACGCGGTCGGTGGCGAAAGCCACGGGATCGCGGTCGGTCTGGCACACGACCCCTTTCACCGTATTGTTCTCGACGATCAGTCGCTGCGCGCGGGTCGCCTCGCACACGGTGATCGAAGGTGTCTCGTAGACCCGGCGAGCGAGGGTGCGGATGATATCGCGTCCGCTCGCGTCCCCTCCCGCATGGACGATCCGGCGGCGCGAATGGGCCGCTTCAAGGCCAAGCGCGAGGTTTCCGGCGGCGTCGCGATCAAAAGCCACGCCGAGATGAGACAGCCGTTCGATCGCAGCCGGCGCAGCGCCGAGGATTGCCGCGGCGACAGCCTCGTCGCAAAGGCCGTCGCCCGCGGCAAGGGTGTCCGCCAGATGCAACGATACGTCGTCATCCGGCCCGATGCTGGCGGCAATGCCGCCTTGCGCCAGAATGCTGGATGTTTCCAGGCCCAATGATGCGCTGCTCAGAAGCAGCACCGGCTGCGGCGCCAGCGCGAGCGCCGTCATCAGCCCTGCGAGGCCCCCGCCGATGACGACGGCGGCGCCGCTCGTATCATGAAGCGCCGTCATCCGACCGCCAGCATGCGCTCGACAGCAAGGCGCGCGCGGGCGGCGACCTCCGGCTCGATCGTGACTTCGTGCCGCATCGTCTCCAGCGCCTGGCGGATGTTGCCGAGCGTGATCTTCTTCATGTGTGGGCACAGACTGCAGGGACGGATGAACTCAAGGTCGGGATGATCGGCGGCGATGTTGTCGCTCATCGAGCATTCCGTCAGCAGTACGAGACGGCTCGGCCGCCGGGTGGCGACATAAGATGCCATCGCGGCGGTCGATCCGGCGAAATCGGCTTCCGCCACGACTGAGGGCGGGCATTCCGGGTGCGCCAGCACCACGACGCCGGGGTGGTTTTCCCGAAGTTGCCGCACCTCGTCGGCGTTGAAACGCTCGTGAACCTCGCAATGCCCGGTCCACGCGATGATCTTGACGTGGGTCTCGGCAGCGACGTTCTTCGCCAGATATTCGTCGGGCATCATGATGACGCGCTCGACGCCGAGCGACTCGACGACGGCCTTCGCATTGCCTGATGTGCAGCAGATGTCGGATTCAGCCTTCACCGCCGCCGATGTGTTCACATAGGTGACGATCGGAACGCCGGGATAGGTTTGCCGCAACAGCCGCACGTCTTCCGGCGTGATGGAATCCGCAAGCGAGCAGCCGGCGCCGCGGTCCGGGATCAGGACCGTTTTCGATGGATTGAGCAGCTTGGCCGTTTCGGCCATGAAATGCACGCCGGCGAGCACGATCACGTCGGCCTTCACCTTCGTGGCCTCGCGGGCCAGCGCAAGACTGTCGCCGACGATGTCGGAGATGCCGTGAAAGATCTCGGGCGTCTGGTAGTTGTGCGCGAGGATGACGGCGTTACGTCGTTTCTTCAGCTCGATGATCGCATCGACATCGTCGGCGAATGTGAGCCATTCGATCTCGGGGATCGCGTGCCGCACTTTGGGGTAGATCCGGGTCGACGGTCGTACTTCCAGGATTGCCGACATGACTACACTCCACTCAGACGCTATTATACTGATGTTGAGTATAAGTCTTGTCAAGACCCGGAAATGGGTAATTTGGTCCCAGCGATCGCGCGCTCAGCCAGCACCGCGCGCCGGAAACGAAAGAGTTTTGCCGGCCGTCCGCCTGTTTCCTGGCTCGTCTCGCCGGTGTCCTCGACCAACTCCTGCTGCTCGATCAAGCGGCGAAAGTTCGGTTTGTGCACAAGTTTTCCAGCCAAGGCCTCAACGCAGCGTTGCAATTGCAACAGCGTGAACGTGTCCGGCATCAGTTCGAATACGACGGGGCGATATTTGATCTTGGCCCGGAGCCGCGCGATCCCGGTCGCCAGAATCCGGCGGTGGTCCAGGATCATGGAATCGCCCGGCACGACAGTTGCTGCTCGGGCGGACGGGCGATCGTCGCCGCGCAGGGCTTCGGGGATCAGCCGCGCCTCGTAGAGCAACTCGTAACGTTGCAGGACCAGTTCCTCGTTCCAGACATGGCCGTCGAAACCGAACAGCATCGCCGCCCGTTGCTGGCGAGCGCGCCGGGCCGCCCGGTCAGGCGCTTCTTCGCTCCAGGCGGCGAGGCCGGCGCGCAGCATCTTTTCCATGGGCGGCGCGCCGAGGCGATGATCCTCCCAGGGGAAATAGCCATACCAGCTTCGCCAGTTCGTCTCATGGCGGCCGGACCCCGCCTGTTCACGCGTGAGACCGAGGTAACTGATCGAGATGACGCGCTGGTCGACGGTCCCGGTGCGATCCCGGTCCGCGAAGGTGTAGAGTTGCTCGACATAGCCCAGCGGCAGCCGCGTCTGGCGCTCGACCCAGGCTCGCAGTCCCGATTGCAGCGACCGATGCGCCAGTTCGAACGGACCGGACGGCAGCGCGTGCTGATCCTGAATTGTCAGGACACGCGGGTCGCCGGAGTTGACGGCGACCAACAGCGCGATCAGATCCGCCGCGATTCCCTGTTTGGAGGCGGCAGACATCGAACGCGTACGCGTCCTGGGCCGGATGTTGCCGAGCGGATCACTCATTTGAAGGTCAGGCGCCGGTGTGTCGGGTTGCGGACATTGGCAGGCAGTCGTGTCTCATATGGGCAGTATTCGGCGCAATATTCAACCGCACGTCCCCGGCCCGTGGCCCCGACGATGATATCGCCCAGCGTCGTTAGCGTTGCGTTAGAGGTGACGGCAAGATAGTCATGCGGCCAGGATCACCCTCCACCTTGCGGCCAGCCATGATACGTCACATCGTTTTGTTCACCGCGAAAGACAAGTGCGACATCGACAAGATGATCGACGGTCTGTCGCTTCTCATGGCGATCCCGCATGCGCGCCGGCTCGAGGTCACCCGCAACCGGAAGACCGATCAGCTTGGAAACGATATCGATGTCGTCGTTTACGGTGAGTTCGACAGCGAGGCGGAACTCGCCGCGTACAAGGCGCATGAGCTGTACCATGAATCGACAAAGCGGGTGCGGCCGCTCCGGGACTTGCGGTTTGCTGCGGATTACGACGTCAAGTCGGAGTAGCTCGCAGCACGGGCCTGGTGCTTCGGGGCCGGCCGGGAGACATCGTAATGCATGAGATCTACACCGCCGATCTGAAGGCGCTCGCGGACCGCGGCCGTTTCCGTTCGCTGCGCGGTCACTCGGGCATCGATCTCGCCTCCAACGACTATCTTGGTTTGGCTGACTCTGCGGAACTGCGACAAGCCGCTGTCGATGCGCTGGGGCGAGGGGTGCCGGTGGGAGCCGGCGGGTCACGGCTGTTGCGCGGCAATCATCCTGAACACGAAGCGCTGGAGCGCGAAGCGGCGGCCTATTTCGGCGCCGACGCCGCGCTCTATTTCGGCGGCGGCTATGTCGCCAACTTCGCGATTTTTTCGACGCTGCCGCAACGCGGCGATCTCGTGGTGCATGACCAACTGGTCCACGCCAGCGTTCATGAAGGCATTCGTCGTGGACGCGCCGAAGCCGTCGGCGTTGCGCACAACGATATCGATGCGTTTGATGCCGCGATCTCGAAATGGCGTGCGGCCGGCGGCACGGGCCGGCCCTGGTTGGCGGTTGAAAGCCTTTACAGCATGGACGGCGACAGCCCCAATCTCGCGGAGCTGTTTGTTGTCGCCGACCGTCACGATGCAATGGTCGTGATCGACGAGGCGCATGCAACGGGCGTGTTGGGTCCGCAGGGACGGGGGCTTGCCGCACCGTTCGAAGGGCGCGACAACGTCATCACGCTGCACACGTGTGGCAAGGCGCTGGGAACGTCCGGAGGCTTCATTCTCGCGCCGAAGACCATCCGCGACTTTCTGGTCAATCGCGCGCGTCCGTTCATTTTTGCCACCGCGCCTTCGCCCCTGATCGCTGCGGTAACGCGCGTGGCGCTGGAAATTTCCCGAACCGATCCCGAGCGTCGGGAGCGCCTGGCCCGCCTGGTGCGGTTTGCGGGAGGCGAGCTGCGGCGTCGTTGCAAGATTGAGCCGTCCGGCTCGCAGATCCTTCCGGTGATCGTCGGCTCCGATCCGGCTGCGGTCGCGCTGGCGGCGTCATTGCAGCGCAGGGGGTTCGATGTTCGGGCAATCCGCCCGCCGACCGTTCCCGAGGGCACCGCGCGGCTTCGCATCGCGCTGACGCTCCATGTCGATGAGGCGATCGTCACCGGTTTGTTCGCAGCTTTGGCCGAAGACATGCGAGCCGTTGCGTGAGTACGCGCATTGTCGTCACGGGCACGGACACCGGCATCGGCAAGACGGTTTTTTCAGCGGCGCTTGCCGGCGCGCTCGATGGCTTTTACTGGAAGCCGATTCAGTCGGGGCTGGACGAGGAAACCGACTCGCAAACCGTGATGAAATTGTCGGGGCTTTCCGCCGATCGTGTGCTGGGTGAAGCGTATCGGTTGCGGACGCCGGCGTCGCCGCACCTTGCCGCCGAGATTGACGGCGTCACGATCGACCACCAGAACCTAAAGATTCCCGAGACGGAACGCCCGCTGGTCGTCGAAGGCGCGGGCGGCTTGCTTGTGCCCCTGACGCGCAGCATCACCTATATCGACCTTATGGCGCGCTGGCGCGTTCCGGTGGTGCTCTGCGCCCGCACCACGCTCGGCACGATCAACCACAGTCTGTTGTCGATCGAGGCGCTGCGCGCGCGGGGCGTCGCGATGTTGGGCATCGCCTTCATCGGCGAAGAGAACGTCGAATCCGAGCGGATCATCACCGAGATGGGCAAGGTGCGGCGCCTCGGCCGGCTGCCGCACCTTGCGCCATTGACTTGCGATACGCTGCGCGAGGCTTTTGCCGGCGCGTTCAATATCGATGGCCTGAAAGCGTCGGCATGACGACATCGGCATCTCCCGTATGGCACCCGTTCACCCAGCATGCGGTGCAGCCGGATGCGATACCGATTGCAAGGGGCGAGGGCGCATGGCTCGAGACCGCCGACGGCCGGCGCATCTTCGATGCGATTTCGTCGTGGTGGGTGGTGACGCACGGCCATCGTCATCCTCGGATCGTGCAGGCGATCAAGGATCAGGCCGAGCGTCTCGATCAGGTGATCTTCGCCGGTTTCACCCACGAGCCGGCCGAGCGTCTGGCGCGCCTGCTTGTCGCCATGACGCCGCCGGGACTCGACTACGTCTTCTTTTCCGACAGCGGCTCGACCTCGGTCGAAGTCGCGCTGAAGATGGCGCTCGGCTTCTGGCGCAATCGCGGCGAGCGGCGCAGCCGCATCCTGACGCTGGAAGGGGCCTATCACGGCGACACCATCGGCGGCATGTCGGTCGGCGAGCGAGGTGTTTTCAACGCGCCGTATGACCCGCTGCTGTTCGATGTGGAGCGCATTCCCTTTCCCGCGGCGGGCCGCGAACAGGCGACGCTGGATGCGATCACGGCGGCATGCGGGAACGCCGGCGTTGCGGCGTTGATCGTGGAACCATTGATCCTTGGCGCCGGCGGCATGCTGATCTATCCGCCCTGGGTGCTCACGGAAATGAAACGGATCTGCGAGGCTCATGGCGTCTTGTTGATCGCCGACGAGGTGATGACCGGATGGGGCCGCACCGGAACGCGCTTCGCCTGCGAGCAGGCCGGCGTGACGCCGGATATCGCGTGCTACTCCAAGGGCCTCACCGGCGGCTCGCTACCGCTTGCTGTGACACTGTGCCGTGCGGCCATTTTCGATGCGCATTATTCAACGGATCGCAGCAAGACCTTTTTCCACTCCAGTTCCTACACCGCGAACCCGATCGCCTGCGCGGCGGCTTGCGCCAACCTTGAGATCTGGCAAGACGAACCGGTGATGGAGCGCATCGCGGCAGTGGCGCGCGCGCATACGCACGGCCTCGACCGGTTTCGCGGGGACCGTCGTTTCATCAACGTCCGTCAGATCGGAAGCATCGCCGCGCTCGATGTCGCAACCAGCGACCCGGGCTATCTGGCCGGCATCGGGCCGCGCCTCTACGATGGTTTCCTTCGCCGCGGGTTGCTGGTGCGGCCGCTCGGCAACACGATCTATCTCATGCCGCCATATTGCAGCACGCCGCAGGAGCTTGAGCGCGCCTTCGATGCGATCGGCGAGATCGTCGACGGAATCGGATAGTTCCGATCAAAAGATCGACCATCCATGGCTTCCCGCGACCGCACCGAACACGGTCACAAGGCTGAGCCCGAGCAGAATCCAGTGCGCCCGATGCAGCCATGCGAAGGCGGTTTCCGGCCGCTCGGTTGCAAACCGATGGAAGTGGCGTCGCAAGACGAAGGGCTCGCCGATGAAGAGCACGATGGTGAACAACAGCCAGAGGCCGACCATGGCGTCCATCCACCAGAACGACGGCATCCGGAACCGATCCCAAAGATCAAGCTGCCACGTCATGTAGAGGCCGCTCAAGCCGACGATGATGACTGACGTTCGCGCCTGCCAGATGAAACGGCGCTCGATCGCTTCGAACGCCTTCAGCGGATTCTCCCCGAGGTCGCCGCGCCGGATTGCCGGCAGCGCGACCGTTGTCGCCATCGAGACGCCGCCGATCCAGACAACCACGGCAAGGACGTGGAGCGCACGCGCGACGATGATATCATCCATGAAGCACCCGCATCCTTGGTGACGATGGCAGCCGTTGGCCTTTCGAAGCGTATGGCAACGCCATTCGACAGGAGTTGCGCAAACGCAACTCCCTATCATTTTCGGCAAGCCGGGATTATCTTCGGCGAATGAGCAAGGCTCCTTCTCTGTCTCGGCAGGTCCTTTCAAACCTTGAACTCTTTCGAGGCTTGCCGCCGACAGCGCTGGACGAGGTCCTTTCCTGCGCCGCGACGCGTTCACTGGCCCGCGATTTTCGCGTGTTCAACCAGGGCGAAACCCGCGTGCGAGCCCATGTCCTCATCAATGGCTGGATCAGGATTTCTCAATCCGGCAGCGAGGGCGCGCAGATCGTCGTGCGCTTCATCGGACCCGGCGACATTTTCGGCGCGATCTCCCTGTTCACGGATCGGCGCTATCCGGCCGATGCCGACACCTTGACGGAGGCAACCGAGGCCAGCTGGAGTGACAGAGCCTTGCTCGATCTGATGAACAATCATCCTCAGATCGCCATCAATGCCGTCCGCATCGTCGGTCAGCGGCTTCAGGAGGCGCAGCATCGGGTTCGCGAACTTGCCACACAGCGTGCCGAACGACGCGTGGCTCATGCGTTGTTGCGGCTGTTGCGCCAGGTCGGCACCACGACGTCCCGAGGCATCGTCATCCGCTTCCCGCTTCGGCGGAAGGACATTGCCGATATCGCCGGAACGACGCTTTATTCCGCAAGCCGCATTCTCAGCGCCTGGGAGAGAGCCGGCTGGCTGAAGACGCTCGACCGGCGCATTGCGGTCGAAAGCCTCTCGGAGCTGATGCGAATCGCAGAGGACGAGAGTGGAAGGGACATCGCGGCGCCATCGCCGTAAGCGATCGAGAATGGCTCAGGTCCCGCCTCGACGATGAATATCCGGAAAGGTTCTGTGGCCGCTTTGACAATGGTGGCCCGAAGGTCGGACCGCGCCGGACAGACGTCTGATTTTTCGGCGGAAATGCCGTTCTCTTCGACGAAAGTGACATTGACAGATCTGTGACGAAGGGGACTTGTAGTAACGGTACCCTGATCGGCGCCGGCTAACGAGCGCTGCAGCCTGTCTGTCAGATTTCGGTGATGAGCTGAGTTTGCACATAAACATTTGGGAGGAGCATGCGCGATGAAGAAGATTTTTGAACAGGAATTGAATGCGGCGGTATCGCGCCGCTCCCTGTTGCAAGGCGGCGCGGCCCTGATCGGCGGCGTGATGCTGCCGGGCGGGCTGATCATGCCGGCCTTCGCCGACGACAAGCCGGCGATCGGCACCTGGCCGGCCGGCTCGTCCGGTTCGTCGGTGTCCATCGGCGTTGCGGTGCCGCGCACCGGCACCTACGCCGTGCAGGGCGAGGATGAGCTCAAGGGCTGGGAGCTGGCTGTCGACCATCTCAACTCCGGCCACGAACTGATGAAGAAACTGTCGCCGAAAACCAAGAAAGGCGTGCTCGGCAAGGAAGTGAAGCTGGTGGTCGCCGATTCCGGCGCCAAGCCGAACGAGGCCGTGCAGGCGCAGCAGCGTTTCATCACCCAGGACAAGATCGTGCTGATGACCGGGTCGACCTCCAGCGCGGTCGCGGTCGCTCTCAACAAGCTGGCGCAGCGCGAACACGTGCTCTACGTCGCCGGGATCTCCGGCTCCAACGACACCACCGGCAAGGATTGCGTGCGCTACGGATTCCGGCAGGGCTTCTACGGCCAGACCGCGGCGGCGGCGATCGCGCCGGTGCTGATCAAGCAGTTCGGCAAGGACAAAAAAGTCGCGTATATGACGCCGGACTATACCTACGGTCACACCGTGACCAAGTCGATGCAGGATATGACCAAGGATGCTGGCTGGACCACCGTGACCAACCAGGTCTCGCCGCTCGGTGCGCCGGACTACTCGTCCTACCTGCTCAACGTCGCCAACTCCGGTGCGGACCTTCTGATCAACGTCAACTGGGGCCATGATGCCGTGCTGTCGATCCAGCAGGCCAAGCAGTTCGGCGTGCTCGACAAGATGAAGCTCGTGGTTCCCTACCAGGTGCCGTTCCTGGCGCGCGAAGTCGGCGGCGGTCTGATGGCGGGCGTCTATGCCGCGACCGACTATTGGTGGACGGTCGAGGACAAGTATCCGCTCGCCAAGATGTTCAACGAGTCGTTCAACAAGAAGTACGGCTACAATCCGGAGTGGGGCGCGGAAAACGCCTATGTCAGCTTCGCGCACTGGGCGCGCATGGTCGAGGAGGCCGGCACCTTCTATCCGCCTGATGTTATCAAGACCTGGGAGAAGGGCGAGACCATTCCCTCGCTGCTGGGCGACGTGCACTACAGGGCGGAAGACCACCAGTGCGTCCGTCCCGTCATCATCGTCAAGGGCAAGGATCCCAAGGCGATGAAGAACAATGAAGACTACTACGACATCGTCGAGATCGTCCCGGGTGAGGGCATCATCCAGAAGCCGGACGCTTTCGGTTGCAAGCTCGGCGACTATACCTGATTGCAAATGGACAACGGCGTCGCGGACGGTTAAGCACCGCCGCGGCGCCGGTTTCGCATCCCCTGTCTTTGTGAACAATATCCCTCCGGCCATCCTATCTGGCGATTGCGCGGCATGATCAACTGGCCAAATTTCGTCTCGCAACTTTTCAACGGGCTGGCGCTCGGCGCCTTGCTGGCGCTCATCAGCTCCGGATTGACCATCATCTACGGGACGCTCGGCGTGCTGAATCTCGCGCACGGCGCGATGTTCATGCTCGGCGGCTATGCCGGTTACGTCACGTACACGTATACCGGCTCGTTTATCCTCGCTGTTATCGGAGGATCGCTCTTTGTCATGATCCTTGGCATCGTGATGGAGCGCGTTATCATCCGCCACTTCTATAATCGCCCGCATGAAGATCAGCTTCTGGTGACGTTCGGCCTCGGCATCTGTTTCGTCGAGATCGTCCGGTTCATTTTTTCAAGCCAGTCGCTGGTGGTGCCGCCGCCGCCGCTGCTCCAGGGCATTACCTCGCTCGGATTCATGTACTATCCGACCTATCGCCTCGCGGTCGTCGGTATCGTCGCTGTCGCGCTGGCCGCCCTGTTCATCGTGCTCTATCGCACACGGCTGGGCATGATCGTGCGGGCCGGCATTGAAGATTCCGTCATGGTGGATTCGCTCGGGATCAACGTCTACCGGGTGTTCATGATCGTGTTCGGGATCGGCGCGATGGCGGCCGGCTTTGCCGGCATCATCAATGCGCCGGTGGTGTCGCTGACGCCCGGCATCGGCGACGACATCCTGGTCCAGACATTCGTGGTCGTGGTGATCGGTGGCGTCGGGTCATTTCCGGGCGCCATTCTGGGTGGGCTGATCGCCGGCGAGATCATCAGCATTACCTCGATGATCAATCCCGGTTATGCCTACGTCATGCTGTTCGTCGCCATGACCCTCGTGCTGGTGCTGCGTCCCCATGGCCTGCTCGGCGCCCAAGGACGCGATTGACCGCGATGTTGAAGCAGCGCCGTTTCCTGATTGAAGTTCTGACCGCGATCGGACTGATCGCCGCGCCGTTCGTGCTGCCGCATCTCGGCTTCGCGCCCAATACGGTGAACCGCATCCTGGTCTGGGGCCTGTTCGGCCTCGGTTTCGATATCCTGTTCGGGTTTACCGGCCTGCTGTCGTTCGGTCAGTCGGCGTTCTACGGTACCGGCGGTTTTGTGGCAGCCTACCTGCTGACCCGAGCCGGATTTCCGAATGTCTTTCTCGCGCTGGTGATCGGCATGGTCGCGGCTGCCGTGACCGGCTATTTCGTCGGCCTGATCGCGCTGCGCAGGACCGGTATCTATTTCGCCATGATCACGGTGGCGATCGCGGAGGTCTTCTACTTCGTCGAATTCAACCCGTTGGCGGAATGGACCGGAGGCGAGAACGGATTGCCCGGCGTGCCAACACCGAGCTTCAATCTCGGCTTCACGACGCTCCACTTTACCACCGGCTGGTCGCTCTACCAGTTTCTGGCGGCGTGCTATTTCGTCGGCGTGGTGATTGCGCTGCGCATCGTGCGCTCGCCGGTCGGTGCGATCTTAAGCGCGATCCGGGACAATCCGCTGCGCGCCACCGCGGTGGGCCACAATATTCATGGCTACAAACTGACGGCGTTCGTCATCGCCGCTGCCTATGCCGGTTTCGCCGGCGGCCTGCTCGGCGTGATGCAGGCGTTCATGCCGCCCGACGCTTTTATGTTCGAAACGTCCGGTCAGCTTATCATGCAGACCGCGATCGGCGGTCCTGGAACGCTGTTCGGTCCGCTGGTCGGCGCTGCGGTCTGGTTGTTTTTGCAGGATTTCCTGCAGTCGGCTCTTGGTCTTGGGGCTGCGTGGAAACTGGTGCTCGGCGCCGTGTTCGTGCTGCTCGTCTGTTTCCTGCGGCGCGGCATCATCGGCGGCATCGCTGATCTTTACCGCCTTGCCTTCGGCAAGCGCGCTCATCGGGAATCGGCCGCGGCGTCAGCGAAGGCTTTGACGGCCGAGGAAGAACAAGCGATTGCGGAGGCCGACGTCGCAAAGCAGCCGGATCCGCCGCCGATGGCTCCGCTGAATCGCGCAGGCGACGGTTACGCCGGTCCGATCCTGCAGGCGACCGGGCTGACCAAGCGTTACGGCGGTCTGCTTGCCAACAGCGATATTGATTTCACCGTCAACCATGGCGAGTTACGCGGCATTATCGGCCCGAACGGTGCCGGCAAGTCGACGTTTTTCAAAATGCTGACCTGCGAGGTCGCGCCGACATCGGGCAAAATCGTGTTCGAGGGGCTCGATATCACCGGGATGAACGTCACCGACGTCTGCCAGCTCGGCCTGACCAAGAGCTATCAGGTCAATCAGCTGTTTTCGGGTCTGACGGTGCGCGAAAACCTGACCATTGCGGCGCTCTCGGAACTACGCGGCAAGTTCCGCCTCGACATGTTCCGCAGTCTTCAGAGCATTCCGGGATTGTCCGAACAGGTCGAACGCACGCTGGAACTCGTCAACCTGACGACGCGGCCGGACACGCCGGTGTCCGAGCTTGCCTACGGCGAAAAGCGAAGGCTGGAAATCGGATTGGCGCTGGCGACCTCGCCGAGCCTGCTGCTGCTCGACGAGCCGCTGGCCGGCATGAGCCCGCGCGAGCGCGTGGAAACGGTCAAGCTGCTGAAGTCCATCAGCAAGGGCCGCACCATGATCATCATTGACCACGACATGGATTCCTTGTTCGAACTCGTCGGGCGTGTCACGGTGTTGCAGGAAGGTCGAGTGCTGGTCGAGGGAACGCCGGACGAGATCAAGAATAACGCAGTGGTCCAGGAAGCCTATCTCGGGGGCGTGCACGGAGTGCTCGACGCATGAGCCTGCTCGAGGTCAAAGGTCTGAACAGCTATTACGGGGATTCCCACATCCTCTTCGATGTCTCGATGCGCGTCGAGCGCAACGAGGTCGTGGCGCTCCTTGGGCGCAACGGCGCCGGCAAGAGCACCACGCTGAAGAGCCTGATGGGCGTGATCACGCCGCGCTCAGGCAGCGTGATCTTCGACGGCACCGATGTCGCCGGCCGCAAGAGCCACAAGATCGCGCAGGCCGGGATGCAGCTCGTGCATGAGGAGCGCCGCATCTTCGGCAGCCTCAGCGTCGAGGAAAACATCGTGCTCGCGGGGCTGACGGCCTCCAAACGCTGGCCGCTCGGCCGCATCTACGAGATGTTCCCGCGGCTGAAGGAACGGCGGAATAACCGCGGCAACGAGTTGTCCGGCGGCGAGCAGCAGATGCTGGCGATCGCGCGCGCCCTGATCCGCGATCCGAAGATCGTCCTGCTCGACGAGCCGTTCGAGGGGCTCGCGCCGGTGATCGTGAAAGATTTGATGAGAGCCTGCCGCGATCTGGCCGCCGCCGGCCAGACGATCGTGCTGGTGGAGCAGAACCTGGCGGCGACGCTCGCGCTCGCCCAGCGCATCTATATCATCAACAATGGCCATATCGTGCATGAAGGACCGGCCCGCGAACTCAAGGCGCAGCCGGACATCCTGCAACGTTATCTCGGTGTTTAGGCCCCTGCGAGGGCAGTGATCAGCCGGCCCGCGTGATCCTCCAACACCTTGACGTCCTCTTTCCGGCTCTGGGGCGGCAGCAATTTTACGTCCGACTTCATTGGCATGACATGCATATGCAGGTGAAACACCACCTGTCCGCTGGCGGCTTCGCTGAACTGCTGGACGATGATGCCGTCCGCATCAAAGGCTTTCATGGCGGCGATCGCGATCGTCTTCGAGGTGCGCGCGACTTCAGCGAAATCGTCCGGTGAAATGTCGAGGATTCCGCGGGCAGGGGCCTTCGGAATCACCAAAGTGTGGCCGGGCACGCGCGGCATGATGTCCAGGAACGCGAACGTGCTCGCGTTTTCGTAGACCTGGAAGCACGGTATCTCGCCGCGAAGGATCTTCGCGAAAATATTCTGATCGTCGTAGGCCGGCACCTGCACCACCCTGTTCTGTTTCGGGATGCTACGCCCTGACGCGCGACCGCTCCGCCGGCCTTGTGGTCAGGCCAAGCTGGCTGATCCGCTCGCGCGTCAGTTGGTCCCGCGCGCCTTCCTCGATCAGCAGGTCAATGAATGCCAGCCGCTTCGATTCGTCCGTGGCCTCGGCCAGCAGGTTCCGGTAGCGCCTGTAGTCGTATCCCTTGTTCGGCTTGTCCATTATGCGTCTCGTGGTCTTTCCCGTCTTTGCGACCACTCTACGCGCAGGTGTGCAGTCGCGCTACGCGCTATGCACAGTTAGTTTCGGGCGGTGAGTCAGTTGCAGGGATGCCTGCGGCCGTCCTGTCCCCGATAGGAGGCGGCGCTTTGCTTGCAGCGCACGGCCGCCGGTCCGTCGTAATAGGCGAAAGGCTGGTCAGGCGTGACCGCGGGCCCGTAGTTGTGAAGGTAGATATCAGTCTCGGAGGAGTGATGTCGGTCATAACTATGGTGATGATGGTGCCTGTGGTGATGAGACCGGGCCAGCGCGGGCACGGAAAGGGCCATCGACGCCACGGCGGCCGCTGCAAGAATCCTGAATGTCATCATCGGGCCGATCTCCTGTGCTGCGGATCGCGTCGCATGGCGCTGCGCATGGCTTGATCCGGAACCGAGGTGGGTTTGTTCCATGTTCGGGCCCGCCCCGGTCGCTGTCAATGCCCCGTTATCGGCCTCCGCCAATCGCGCGCAGATCAGACGACCGAACATGGCGCCGCCGTGACGGCCTCCGACAGGGTAAGGTCGTGCATTCTTAAATATTGACGGGCGCGGGACAACCCCGCTGGATAGTGATATTCGAACCTGCAACACCTGCAACATAAGTCTCCCCGAAAGGCCCCCAGATGACGCTGCACACAGGACGACATTTTCTCCAGATCCCAGGCCCCACCAACGTGCCGGACCGCGTGCTGCGAGCCATCGATATGCCGGTTCTGGATCATCGCGGTCCGGAATTCGCGGTGCTCGGCTTTGCGGTGCTGGCGGCAATCCAGCGAATTTTCCGCACCAAGCAGCCGGTCATCATCTTTCCATCGTCGGGCACCGGCGCCTGGGAAGCCGCGATCGTCAACACGCTGTCGCCGGGCGACAAAGTGCTGATGGCTGAGACCGGCCAGTTCGCGACCTTGTGGCTCGCGATGGCCGGGAAGTTCAAGCTCGACGTCGATGTGCTGCCGACCGACTGGCGCCGCGGCGCGCCTTTGGACCTGATCGAGGAGCGGCTGAAGGCGGACCGGGAGCACAAGATCAAGGCCGTCATGATCGTGCACAACGAGACTTCGACGAGTTGCGTGACCTATCCGCTCGAGGTCCGCAAGGTTCTTGATCGCACCAAGCATCCGGCGCTGCTGATGGTCGACACCATCTCCGGCCTCGGCTCGCTCGAATACGAGCATGACGCCTGGGGCATCGACGTGTCGATCGCGGGTTCCCAGAAAGGCATGATGCTGCCGCCGGGCCTTGGGTTCAATGCGTTGTCGGAAAAATCGCTGGCGGCCTCGAAGGCCAACACCTCGACGCGGTCCTACTGGGACTGGCACGCCATGATCGCCAACAACAAGGAAGGCTCGTTTCCGTTCACGCCGGCCACCAATCTGCTCTACGGTTTGAAGGTTGCGATTGCGATGATGGAAGAGGAGGGCCTGGAGAACGTCTGGGCTCGCCACAAGCGTCACGGCGCTGCGACCCGCGCTGCCGTGAAGGCCTGGGGGCTGGATCTCGTCTGCCAGGATCCGCACGCCTATTCGCCGGCTCTGACCGCGGTGATGGTTCCTGGCGCACATGATGCCGATGCTTTCCGCAAGGTGGTGCTCGACAATTTCGACATGTCGCTCGGCGCCGGCCTCAACAAGCTCAAGGGCAAGGCTTTCCGCATCGGCCATCTCGGCCATATGAACGACCTGACGATGATTGGGGCGCTGGCCGGCATCGAAATGAGCCTCGATATCGCCAAGTTACCGCATCGCGCTGGCGGCGTTGCGGCGGCCATGGACGTGCTCAAGGGACGCGACGTTGCCGTGATGCCGAAGGCCGCCGTTGCCTGAACCGGGGATCGTCGGGAGGCTGGCGCGCGCCGCACCGACGTCCGCCGGCTCGCGGGACCCTGTCAACCGGAAGGCGCGGCAGTCGGCGGCGGTTTGCGGGTTCTCGAAACCATGCCGGCTGCAACGCCGACGCCGAGCACGTAAATCCAGCCCTCGACGTAATCGGAGAGGTGCGAATTGAACAGCGAATCGAAGATATTCTGGCTCACCACGATGGTGCCGAGCCAGGATATCCAGCGCATTTCCGTGAACAGCAGGAAATGCGTTATCCACATCGCATAAAGCAGTATCACTCCGATCGCGCCCCATTCGATCGCGAAATAGAGCGTCTGGTTGTGCGGGTTGGCGACGACCTGCTCATCGGTCACAGTTTTGCCAACGGCTTCGCGCTCGAAAAGAGTTTTTATCGAGCCCGTGCCGTGACCGATCAGCGGAGCGCTGCTGATGAACTTGCGTGCGTGGGACCAGTATTCGAGTCGAAGGCCAACGGAGGTGATCCGGCTATCTCGCAGCGAATATTCCTGCTGGATGCTGTCGATGCGCTTTCGCAGGTTGGGCGCAAGGAACCAAGTGAGCATCGCAGCAATGACGATCATCAGATTGAGCGCGATCGCACGGCGCCATCCGATGTATCGCAAGGTCGAAATCAGCAAAAGGACCGGAAGCGAGACAAGGGATGTCCGGGAAGACGCTACAAAGGCCATGTTGAGGAAGAAAGCGACGCCAAGCAAAGCAAATCCCGTCGCGGCATAGGGCCGTTGTTTCCGCCACATGACGACCGCAAGCGCGGCGGCGCCGAAGATGCACAACACGAATTCGACGCCCTGCGTGATCCAGTTCTTGACAGGAACGCCGATCGGGCGACCCGACGGCAGCACCGTTCGCGGATCGAGCCAGTTGAGCCAGGACAGCGCAAGCAGCGCCGTACACGACGCAAGGAAAGCGAGAAGAATCCTGATTCCATTTTCCGAGCGCTCGAACTGGTAGATCAGCAGCGGAATGGCCAGGAGCTTGGCCATCGTTCCTACAGCATAAGTCCGCGCTCCCAGGGGCGCATCGGCCCATGCCATTCCGGCGACCGCAAGACAAAACAGGGCGACGGGCAGCCAGCAGGCAGGGCGGCTGAGCTGCGTCCGGAACTGGAATATATCGATCACCGTCGCCAGGGTGATCAGCCAGAGCACAGTAAAGATGCCCAGGACGGTGGTCGACCAGGGCAGCGATATCGCCATCAAAATCGCGAACTGATCTGCCAGGCGCGATCTGCGCGAAACGCTGGCCCAATCGCCCCACAACCGGCGCGTCCACATCTCGTTTCCTGCCGCGGTGTTCTGGTCTGAGCTCGCGTACTGCATTCGAAATATCTGGTTCAGGGCGTGGAGTCGGACGTTTGGGCTGCGCCCGCCGCAACGGACTCCGGATTCGAAAGGAGTGGCAAAACTTGCGATTCCAGCGAACTTCTGAACTGCCACATCACCGCATGGCTGGAAAGTTGGAATGTTTCAAAGTACAAGTGAAGGCGTAGTCATCCCTTGGTCCGTTATGGCCGTTCACTGAGAGGCTCATAAGCGCTTTTCCGTTGAATACACGGTGGTCGGGAGAGTGTGCAACGAGCTTGAGAACCGTTTACGGCGGACGAACAAGAACATGCTTGATCTAGAACAGGAATAATTAGCTGAAGGGGCATTGGTGGGATCTGATGACCAAATCGCATGGCATATACTACTCGGTATTGTGACGAAGAGCGACGTCCGATCATTGGGGAGACGATGATGCGCCTCGTTATGCCTCTCGCTCATAGTCGGTCGCAACCACTGCGAATTGTCGTCACAGGTGCGGGCGGTTCCGTCGGTCGCGAGTTGGTCCCTCGTCTAGTCGCTGATGGTGCGAACCTGCTCCTCGTGGGACGAAATCCAGTCGCATTAGGTAAGTCGTTTTCGGGTTGTAAGGCTATCGGTTACGACGAAATTGCAACAAGAGCCATCGGCTATGACATGCTTATCCATTTGGCTGTCCTCAATAACAATATAAAAGCAGGTTACGACGACTTCGTGTCGGTGAATGTTGATCTGGCAATCGAAACTTACAGGCGGGCCCGAGAAGCAGGCGTTCGAAAGTTTATCTACGTGTCGTCCATACATGCGCTCGACCCATCGGCGTCGTCATTCTACGCAAAGACCAAACGAGAGGCCACAAAAAGACTGGAAGCGATGGCTGATGGAGACGTCTGCACCGTCTATCTTCCAGCAGTTACCGGTGAGAAGTTTTCCGGAAGGCTGTGTGTGCTAAACCGGCTTCCCAAGAGTATCCGGACCGTCGCGCTGGCTCTTTTTTCAACAATGAAGCCTACTGTGAGCGCTGACAGGATCGCGGCAGCGATCGCTGAGATTTCCGAACCGGCCGGTCCCAGCGACGCACGCATGATTGTGACCGATGGTCAGACCGAGAATCTTTTTTTTGCAGTCTGCAAGCGCATTGTTGATCTGGCGTTTGCTGTGGGCGTCGTAGTCCTGTTCGGTTGGCTGCTGATCATCATCGGGATCGCTATAAGGCTGGAATCCCGGGGACCCGCGTTTTTCCGTCAAATGCGTGTTGGATGGCACCAGCGTACGTTCACCTGCTTCAAGTTTCGGACCATGTATGTCGGGACGCGGAATACCGGTACTCATGAGGTTTCTGCCTCGTCGGTCACCAAATTGGGGGCGTTCCTCCGACGAACCAAGATCGACGAATTGCCTCAGGTGCTGAATATATTGATGAACGACATGAGCTTGGTAGGGCCTCGTCCCTCGTTGCCATCCCAGACGGAAGTGGTCGCTGCGCGCTTGCGCAGGGGCGTGTACGCCGCCAAGCCTGGTATAACTGGACTTTCCCAAATCCGTGGAATTGATATGAGCTCCCCGGAGAAGCTGGCCATCTCTGATGCGGACTATCTTAAGCTACAATCAATCGCACTTGAGTGTTACATTCTGGTGCAAACTGCTATCGGGAAAGGCGGGGGAGACAAGCTCCGAATAGCATGACACCCGTAGCATTTCGGTAGAAGCGTCGCAGTGGAAACATATCTCTCAATAGTCGCGGGCTTAACATCGTGGCCGGCAATGCTGGCTCCGTCGTTGGAGAGCCGAAGGCGAGTCTAGCCTGTGGTCACCTCGTAAATGGATTAAGACTAGCCGGTCGGGCAGCAGCACCCAGGTTGCGCAGCCCGTTCGATGACGGTTATGAACGTTCGCAGAACCGCCTAGGTGGTGAAGGGCTTGAGAATGGACACTGCCAACAAGAAAATTGCCGTCGTGGGTCTGGGTTATGTAGGCCTTCCCTTGGCCGTGGAATTCGGCAAGCAGAGGTCGGTGCTGGGATTTGATGTAAACCAGAAGCGAATTGATGAACTCCGTCGTAATTCGGACAGCACACTGGAAGTGAGTGACGAAGAGATCCGTTCCGCCATTGGGCTTGAGTTCAGTACCAATCTCGAGGATCTCGCGAACTGCAGCATTTTCATCGTGACCGTTCCCACCCCGATCGATCGGGCGAACCGGCCGGATCTATCACCCTTGCTTGCAGCGAGCAGGACGGTCGGGAGCGTGATGAAGTCGGGCGCCATCGTCGTCTACGAGTCCACGGTTTACCCTGGTTGCACCGAAGAGATTTGCGCCCCGGTGTTGGAGGCGTCGTCCGGACTCCGTTTCAACGAGGGTTTTTTCTGCGGCTATAGCCCCGAACGAATCAATCCTGGTGACAAGAGCCACCGATTGACCTCGATTCAGAAAGTGACGAGCGGAAGCACCCCCGAGGTCGCCGAAGCCGTCGACGGGCTGTATGCGCAGATTATAACGGCCGGCACACATCGTGCGAGTAGCATTCGCGTGGCGGAGGCCGCAAAAGTGATCGAGAATACGCAGCGCGATCTCAACATTGCCCTTATGAACGAGCTGAGCCTGATTTTTCAACGTCTCGGGATTGACACCTTGGAGGTCTTGAAGGCCGCCGAGACAAAATGGAACTTTCTTCCTTTCCGTCCGGGGCTGGTGGGTGGCCACTGTATTGGTGTGGATCCTTACTATCTCACCCATAAGGCTCAAGAAGTCGGTTATCACCCGGAGGTTATTCTAGCCGGTCGGCGTATCAACGACAACATGGCCGCTTACATTGCTGATGAAACTGTCAAGCTGATGCTGCGCAAGGGCAAACAAGTTCTCGGGGGCCACATTCTGGTGCTCGGTTTGACTTTCAAGGAAAACTGCCCAGACATACGAAACACAAAGGTCGTCGACATCGTCAGCCAACTGCAATCCTATAATGTAGGCGTTGATATATACGATCCGTGGGTTGATGCGGCCGAGGCGCATCATGAGTACGGCCTGCATTGTCTGTCGGAGCTGCCGGAAAACGGCCGTTATTCGGCAATCATCATTGCGGTTGGCCACAAAGAATTCGTCTCGATGGGTAGCGATGGCATTAGGGCGCTGGGCGAGCCTGGGGCCATCGTCTACGATGTCAAAGGAACACTGCCCGCTGGAACTGCCGACGGCCGGTTGTGATGGAAAACAGATGACCCGGTACGACCAAGTTAAACAATTGCTTCGCCAAAAGCCCCGGACTTGGCTGATCACCGGCGTTGCCGGGTTTATAGGCAGCAACCTGCTTGAGTCGCTGTTGAAGCTGGACCAGAAAGTCGTAGGTCTGGATAACTTCGCCACGGGTCATCAACGAAATCTCGATGAGGTCTCCTCGCTCGTAACCTCTGATCAGTGGTCGCGATTTCACTTCATCGAAGGAGATGTGCGCGAGCTTGAACATTGTACGAGCGCGATGCACTGGGACGAGGCAAGCATTGTCGATCACGTGCTCCACCAGGCAGCTCTTGGCAGCGTTCCCAGGAGCATTGCCGACCCAATATCGACAAACGCTGCAAATGTAACTGGTTTCCTGAATATGCTTGTGGCCGCTCGCGATGCGAAGGTGCGCAGTTTTACCTATGCCGCAAGTAGTAGCACATATGGCGATCATCCCGACCTGCCGAAAGTGGAGGACAGGATTGGGCGCCCTCTTAGCCCCTACGCTGTCACCAAGTATGTCAACGAACTTTATGCGAATGTGTTTGCGCGAAGCTATGGTTTCCGGACAATCGGACTGAGATATTTCAATGTCTTTGGTCCACGACAAGATCCAAATGGAGCTTATGCCGCTGTCATTCCAAAATGGACTTCGAGTTTGATAAACGGAGAGCCCGTATATATTAATGGCGATGGTGACACGAGTCGGGATTTTTGCTTTATCGCGAATGCTGTTCAGGCGAATATTTTGGCGGCCCTGACCGATTCAGATGATGCTCTTAATCAGGTTTATAATGTAGCGGTCGGCAATCGCACGTCGTTGACTGAGTTGCTGGACGCAATTCAGTCCGAGTTGTCGTTGCATGGCCAAATACCCAAAATCGATATTGTCTTCCGTGAATTCCGGCCGGGGGATGTTCGCCATTCGCAAGCCGATATTTCCAAGGCCCAGCGTCTATTGGGATACGTTCCGGAGTACCGCGTTCGCGAAGGTTTGGCAGCAACCATGGGATGGTACCAGTCCAAGCTGACTGCTGAAGTCCTGGACTCTTCGCCGCTTTAATGAAGAAGCAACTGGCAGTCATCGCTGTCCTGACCGCAGCCTCTCAGATCTCTGCCTTCTTCAAGTTGTGGTTTACCGCGCGCATCTTCGGCGTCGGAAGCGAACTTGATGGGTACAATCTAGCCCTCGTGCTGCCGACATTAATCTCGGGTATTGTGGCTGGTTTTTTGCAGACGGGCCTCTTCCCTGTCCGTGCCAAGCTAAAGGTCGCCGGCAATCCAGCGGACGTTGACGCGTTTGAGCGGGCTGTCCTATGGGGCATTGCTTCAGTGGGCGTAGTCTTCACCATTTTGTTGTCGCTTGGGAGTCCTGCTATCGTTCCAGTGCTGGCGGGCAGGGCGCCCGCCACTGTTATCGTCGCGATGGGAACGGCATTTCCCTACCTTACCATTCTTGTGGCGCTAAACATGGCGGGCGATTGCATCGGGTACCTGCTCGCCATGCGGAACCGGTTTGCCATTGCGGCGGCCGCGCCGATCGCAAATGGGATCGTTGGTGGATTACTGCTTGCGTCCTGGCCTCAGGGCGGACTTACGAACTTGGTTTTGGGAACAGTCCTCGGTCTCGCTGTCCAGGTTGGCATTTGCTTATGGGGGCTCAGGTCTGCCGGATTGCACTTGAGCGGCCCGTTTCTCGCCGTTAAACGAATGCGTTCGTTGACGCGAGAAATGCTGTTGTTGGGGGCGTGGATACTGCCCGGCGTCGTTTTTTCCAATCTCACCGTCTCGCTGCCCCCCATCTGGGTTGCCTCGTTTGGAGAGGGAGCGAACTCGGCGTTCGGATACGCTTACCGTTTGCATTCAGCATTGGTGCAGCTGCTTATCATGGCTAGCTCGCCCGTGATTTTGGCTCATTTTGCCGATTTGGTAGCAAATAACGAAATTGCGGCGGTGCGCGCCAGTTTGGGAAAAGCTGCTGCCGCCGCAGCTATACTAGGCGTTCTTGGTATAGTTCTGGTGGGCCTCCTCGGCGCGCCGGTGCTCGGCTTCATATTCAGTGGACGCTTCGACGCCGAGGCAGCTTCGCGCGTAGCCAATCACTGGTGGTGGATGACAACGGGATTGGCATTCCTGATTCTTGGAAATGTTTTTGCGAAATTGTGGCAGTCGCAACAGCGCCCGAAGCAACTCTCGATCATGGCAGGTGTGAGTGTCGTAACCCTAGCCTTGACCTACATGTTGCTGAGGGAGGAATTGGGGGAGTATTCAGTAGCGGCCGCTATGTCCTCTGCCGCGGCGGCTGTAGTTATATTTGGAATTCCCTTTCTTAAAGGGAGCCCGTTTTTGCAGAAGGTTGAGCGTCTAGATGGATAACCGAAAAGAGAACCCTAATAGCATCGAATCTCGTCGAGAAGAGGTCGTTTGTCCGGTGCGCGCGGCTGACCGACCGAAGGCTCTCTTTTGGACCAAAGATTATGTTTTCCATTGCTCCGACGAGAGTCTTAGTCAATCGATGCACCGGCTACAGTTGCGGCTACTTAAGTCCTCGCCTAGCGTGGGAGAACTGAGATTCCGTTTATCCATAGCCGGCGGTGAAAACGTCGTTTCGAAATTTGGTAGGACTCGCGCATACGGCATTGCCGTTGTGGCGGGGGCACGGTGAAACCTCGTATTTTTTATGTCATCGGCTCACTGAATGTGGGCGGTGCTGAACGACACCTTGCGCAGGTCGCGGTTCGCTTAAAGCACCGCGGGTGGGAGCCGGAGGTCGTTGCGCTATCGCCTAGTGGGCCTTTGATCTCGAACCTCAAAGAAGCAAAGGTTCCCGTACATGGGGTGGAGCTGCCCAAATGGGTCGCGGCGGCGATCCGGAATGATCGACTGAGGATCCGTATTGGGCTTTTGGCCACCGCTTTCGTTCTAGTTTTCATGCTTTGGCGGCGAAGACCTCATGCCATACACTTCTTTCTGCCGGCCGCTTATATTGTCGGAGGTCTCGCATCAATGCTGTCCTTTGTACCCGCGCGTATCATGAGTCGGCGCAGCTTGAATGCCTATCAACTTGATCATCCGGTTTTTGCGCGTATTGAGCGTTACCTTCATCCGTGGATGGCGCTGGTCTGCGGCAACTCGCAGGCCATCGTCGCCGAGCTGCGCGATGAAGGAATCGATCCTGCAAAGCTGCGGCTGATCTATAACGGCATTGATACGGAAATCTACGAGCAGTCGTTTGACAGAGATAGCGCACGCAGCGCATTGGGTATTGCAGTCAACGCCACCGTGTTCGTCATTGTGGCCAACCTTATTCCATATAAAGGACACGCCGATTTGATTGTTGCATTTTCTCAGATCAAATCAAGGCTGAGGCATCCTTGGTTTTTGTTTTGTCTTGGACGTGATGACGGAATTGCCGCTCAGTTGCAGTCGCAAATCGACGCGGAGGGGCTACGTGAGAATATCCGGCTTATGGGCGCGCGCTCGGATGTTCCGGACTTCCTCCGGATGGCTGACATTGGGGTTCTTTGCTCACACGAGGAAGGCTTCTCTAATGCCATCCTGGAAGGTATGGCCGCGGGTCTGCCAATGGTGGTGACCGACGTAGGTGGAAACGCGGAGGCTGTTGTTGATGGACAAACGGGTTATGTTGTTCCACCGCATGACTCGGCCGCGCTGGGCGAGGCGCTGCTCAAAATGGCGGATAATTCCAGCCGGACGGCAATGGGCGAGGCGGGCCGGCAACGCACACGCGAACGATTCTCGATGAGCGCCTGCATCGACGCATATGAGGCGCTGTATCGTGAGGTTGGCGCGGGACAACACCCTAACTGATTATGGTGCTTTGAGTGGATAGCGCGTTTGGAGCGATAGGGGTCTTTACGCTCTGCTTTGTGCTATCGGCCCTGTGCGCGACTGTCTTGGCCGAACCTGGCGATCGCAAGGTCTCAGCCCAGTTCGTATTGGCGGGCCTTTTCATGGCCTGTCTCAAGATTTGGCTCATTCGGCAAACCCCGCAATGGCTTGATACACCGCTGGACGCGGTCAAGTATCAGCTCAATGCGGAAGCTTTAACTGCCCACTGGCATGGCGAAGCTGTCAATTCTCAGCTCTATAGGCTCGATGGGCTGACGAAAATCTTTGGTCAGGATCATTGGTCACTAGACGCGTACTTACCCTATTCCTCGGTCTTCGGAACACATGAATGGCTGTATGCCGCTTATCTTGCAGTTTGGGCGCATATCACACCCCATTGGCCGGTTTGGGCGACGTATTCGAATGCTGCCCTGGCGGCCCTCTTTCCCGCTGTGTCCTTTGGAATTGCCCGCGAACTGGGCTCGACAACGAGGATCGCAGCTCTGGGTGGCACCGTTGCTCTGATTGACCCGTCGGCGGCCGTGAATGGTGCGTGGCTGCTGAAGGACACGCTTGCCTGTTGGTGCGTACTTATCGCTATTTGGGCGGCATTGGTCATCCTGCGAAAACCGCGGTTTATGTTGGTGCTTCTCCTCGGGAGCGCGCTTGGAATCCTGGGATCTGTCCGCTTCCTGGGCCTAATGGCAGTGCTTTTGGCCATTCTTGTACTGCTACCGGCGTTGTTGGTAAGGCGCCGTATTCTCACATCGGGGAGTCTTTTGGTCGCATGTCTGTACGGCCTATCTCTTTTCAGTACACTTAACAGTCTGCCTGTCGAAGGTGTTGGTTCAGTCCTCGAGCGCCCGGTCGTTGCGCTCAAAGCAATCCTCTTCGGCCAAGTTGAGACGCTGTCGGTGTCCCGGAGAGCCGACATGGCATCGTCGGCCATTGATGACACGGTGGTCGATTGGTACACCCGCCTGTCCGAATCTCCGCTAAAGGCCTCGGCAACGGCTGCCAGCCGTACGCTATTCGCCCCCTACCCATGGGTGATCATCACTGAGGGGCTGAATTTTCGAAACGGCATCGAACTGTACTATCTTGGTATCGTGCTCTGGATTATCTGCTTGCCCGGGATTTTTTGGGCGATCGTGCAGGCGCTGCGGAATCCGAGCTTTCCTGCGGCTTTTGTCGGGTTGGTGCTTGGGGCTTGCTTGGGAGCCTACGTTATCTTCTATGGAGAGTGGAGCACGCGCCAACGCGTATTCATGCTGCCGGTTTTCTTTGCCCTCGCCGCGATAGGGTGGGTCGATCTGGTTCAGCGTCTTGGGTTTTGGAAAGACCCGGCCGCTTCCGGAGGCTGCGCCGATAAATCGAACCCCCGACTGACAAGAAGATCCTGAATGTGTGGAATCGCAGGCTACCTGGGACGTAGTGTATGGCCGAGTGCCGGGCAGGCCGAGGCAGGTCTCACGCAAATGGCTGCCGTCATCAGGTCTCGGGGGCCCGATGATTTTGGTTTTTGGATCGATGATTCAGCGGCTGTCGGACTGGTTCACCGGCGTCTTTCAATCATCGATCTTTCGCCAGCAGGCCATCAGCCGATGCGCTCTGCGTCGGGACGCTATGTCATCGTTTACAATGGCGAAGTCTACAATCACAAGTCGATGAGGGAAGCGCTGGATGGTTGTGGACGGGCTCCCAACTGGCGGGGCCATTCAGACACGGAGACAATACTTGCCGGATTCGATGCCTGGGGAATCGAGGCAACCCTTGAACGCTGCGTGGGGATGTTTGCCTTTGCCCTATGGGATCGTCAGGATCGCACCCTGACTCTGGCGCGCGATCGGCTGGGCGAGAAACCGCTATACTACGGCTGGCAAGGCAATGGGCCGCGGACCAGTTTTATTTTCGGGTCCGAACTGAAAGCTCTGAAACAGCATCCTCAGTTCGATGGTGCAATAAATAGGGACGCAATTAGTCTGCTGATGCGCCACAACTATATACCGGCGCCCTATTCGATCTATCTGGATATTCTCAAGTTGCCGCCCGGATGCCTGCTGACAGTCAGCCTGGGTGAATACGCTAATCGCCCCCAGCCTCGTCAGTATTGGTCGCTGGCGCATGTGGCCGAAACTGCGCGCGGCGATTTACATCAGGGTACTCCGGACCAGATCGCCGATGAACTCGAAGGACTGCTGAGACAGGTTGTTAGGGGACAGATGATTGCCGACGTTCCGCTCGGCGCGTTCTTGTCCGGTGGCGTTGATTCCTCAACGGTGGTCGCCCTGATGCAAGCTCAGGCGTCGCGGCCCGTCAAAACGTTCACGATTGGATTTGACGAGCGCGGCTATGACGAAGCGGTTCATGCCCGCGAGGTAGCCTCTCACCTGGGTACAGATCACACGGAACTATATGTCAGGCCGGAAGAAGCGATGGCGGTTATTCCCCAACTGCCGACCATCTACGACGAACCATTCTCGGATTCGTCGCAAATACCAACCTTTTTGGTGTCAAGGCTGGCCCGTCAGCACGTCGCGGTGTCCCTGTCCGGTGATGGTGGTGACGAGATCTTTTGCGGCTACACGCGATACCTGGCGGCCTCTTCGGCCTGGAAGAGGCTCTCTTTGCTGCCCGGGCCAATTCGGGGCATTGGGGCGGCTGGGATACGGATGATCCGGCCCGAACACTGGGATCAAGTTGCGCGTTTCCTGCCTGGGCTCAAGAATCGCGCGGCCGGGCGCTTTGGGGACAAAATTCACAAGGCCGCCGGCGTCCTGGCGTGTTCCTCAGTTGATGCCCTGTACATGGGGCTGGTCTCGCATTGGAGTGACCCTCAGTCCCTGGTGTTAGGCGCAATAGAGCCGGCCACACAACTGACCGGCATGGCCCCGAGCTTGGCTGGCTTGACGGCGGTCGAGCGAATGATGGCGCTCGATATGGTGAGCTACCTGCCTGATGACATCCTAACCAAGGTCGACCGGGCGGCGATGAGCGTCAGTCTTGAAACACGAGTTCCCTTTCTGGACCATAGATTAATCGAGTTCGCCTGGCGGTTGCCACAAGAGATGAAATTGCGCGATGGCGAAGGCAAATGGGTTCTGAAAAAAGTATTGTATAAGTACGTGCCGAGATCTCTCATCGAGCGTCCTAAGATGGGATTTGGCGTTCCACTCGACAAATGGTTACGCGGCCCGCTCAAGAAATGGGCCGAAGACCTTCTGAGCGAAGAGCGCCTCCAGCGCGAAGGATACTTCAATGCGTCTAGCGTCCAGCAGAAGTGGCGTGAGCACGTGAGTGGCCAGCGCAATTGGGCATATCACCTTTGGGATGTCCTCATGTTCCAGGCGTGGCGGGACTCTCAGCTTGGCTAAACTGCTGTTTTTAGTCACCGAAGATTGGTACTTCGTGTCGCATCGCCTCGCTTTGGCTGTTGAGGCTGTGCGAAGGGGATACGAAGTGGTGCTTGTCACACGCGTGTCGAGTCATCGTTCTGAAATCGAGCAGTATGGCATTCACGTTGTGCCCTTCAAAACCAATCGGCGGGGCATGAACCCACTCGGGATATTGGGCGAAGCAGTTTCGCTTACCCGTATTTACCGCAAGGAAAAGCCGGATATCCTGCATCATGTCGCACTACGTGCTGTCGTGGTAGGCGGCCTGGCGGCGCACCTATGCGGCATAAGGCGCGTGGTCTCCGCGATCACGGGAATGGGCTTCCTGTTCACGGAGGAGGGGCGCAGGCCGTGGGTTCGCAAGGTAGTCAGCAGGGTGCTCCCCCACGTGCTGTCGCGCGGACTGGTGATTGTACAAAATCCGGATGACGCCAGGCAGCTTTCGTCGTTTGGATTGTGCCCCAACCGTCAACGGCTGATAGCCGGGGCAGGCGTTGACACAACGAAGTTTAGTCCCTCTTTCCGTGAGAATGACCGCCTCGTTGTCATGATGGCCACCCGTCTTTTGTGGGACAAAGGCGTCGGAGAATATGTGGAAGCTGCTCGCATGCTGCGAGACACCGGGGCGAGGTTTGTGCTGGTGGGAATGATCGACACGGATAATCCGGCAGGGGTGTCAGTGGACGAGGTCGACGCCTGGATCAGTGAAGGCGTTATAGAATGGTGGGGGCATCGGCAAGATATGGCTGCCACTCTCGCGCATGCCGATATCTTTTGCCTCCCGTCTTACCGTGAGGGGTTGCCAAAAGCTATTCTTGAGGCGATGGCCTCAGGCATTCCGTGCGTGTCAACTGACGTTCCTGGTTGCAGGGACGTCGTGCGGAACGGCGACACCGGCATTTTGGTGCCTGCCCGGAACGGAGCGGAGTTGGCGGCGGCCATCTCTCGCCTGATTGAGAAGCCCGCGCTGCGGCTGGCGATGGGGGCGAACGGGCGGCAACGCGTTCTCGATGAGTTTTGCGATGAGAAAGTGATCTCCGCCACGCTGAACGTCTATGAGGAGCTGCAGAATTGTGCAGACAGTTGAGTGCGTGCGCCACAAGGTAATCGTGAGAGCGCGCCCGATGGCAATCAATGTTATTGGCGCTGGCTCTGGATGTTGATCGGCATTGCCAATGCATTGATTTATCTATACTCAAGGTCGTTGCTTCGCTGGCGCTTATCGAAACTCATCTATTCAGCTTGGTATCATGAGCAGAGCGCGGCTGACCAGCGTGGTCGATGTAATCGGTAGCAGAGGCTTGTAGGGTTTGAATTGACGAGGTGATGGCCTTCTCTAGGCCAATCTTCTTGGCGTAAAGCCGTCGCGTTGCCGGCAACAGATTGCGCCGGATGTGGCTGGCGTCGCGGTAGAGGAATTCGCCGTTGAGTTCGGTGTCGCACCATTTACCGGTGCATAGAGCGTCGCCTGGAAGAACCGCATCGGTATCGTTGCGCCTCGCCGCTATATTCTGGAATATGTCATAAATTCTGCCTTGGAACGATCTGAAATCAGACGTAGAGACCGTTTCATCGGATCGTCGGCAGTGGCGTCGAAGTAGATGATTGTAATTCGACGTCGCGCAAGGAACAGGGTCTGAATGCAACTGTGGCACGTCTGCTATGAGAATGAAGCGCCGGCCTGGCGCGGCTGTTGCTTCGATCAGGCTCCGCACTCCCTCTCCGATGATGTCATAAGGGCCGGGATGTCCTTTGAGAGTTCCGTCCTGAGAAACGACATTACCTAGCGCTGACCATGACGCCGCAAGAATAACTAGGTTGATCGACTGATCCGCGGTTAATGTCTTGATCGCGCGTTGCCGCATATCCGTGCAACGCTGGACGTACCCTGGAACCTCGGTCCATATGCGTTGCGCGTGTCCGCCAAGAGCTGCCGGGCATTCCAGATACAGCAGAAAAGATGCGTTCTGAAATTCGGCCGCGCTTTCGATGATCGGCGCCATGTGTTCGGCATGACTGTCACCCCATACGATCGCCTTCACCGTTGATTTGCCCCATGGTGCGCCGAACTCACAATAGGGCCGGTCAAGTCCCTGTATTTGCTTTACGCGTGGACAGTGCCATTGCCACATCACGTCGAGGCTGCTCAGCGCTGTCATGTCGGAGCCAATTCTACGTCCAAATCCCTGATAGGCGATGACGATGAATGCGAGGGCGGCGGTAGTACCAGCGGCTGTTATCCCGACTGGTATTGAGATGATCGGACTCCCGCTTCGGCGGAATGGTTGTTCAATGAAACGCCAGGACACCCAGGCTAGGCCAACCGATAGCACGGTCAAAGATGCCGCTTCGACCGCCGTCGGCGCGGCCGAATTCCCCCAATGCGCGAACAGTACGATGACAGGCCAGTGCCAAAGGTACAGGCTGTATGAGATCAGGCCCAGCCATCGCATGGGCGCAGTCGCTAGAATTTGTCCTGACCAGTTCTTGGACCTTGGCCAAACCAACAATGCTGATCCAAGCACCGGTGCTACCGCATTCACCCCAGGAAACGGATCGCTATGGCGAAGAGTGAATAGTCCAAATGCGATCAGAAGAACGCCTGCCAGACCCGCTACTTCGGCCATGACGCGGGATCGCAGCGTCGGAACAAACACAATGAGAGCGCCTACGCCAAGCTCCCATGCCCGATTGTAGGGTAAGTAAAATGCAGCCTTAGGATCGATCTTCAACTCGTGGAGGCAGACAGAAAAACTGATGGCACTTATTACTGCAATCATACTGATCGTAAGGCCGCGGCGGCGCTTCGCGATCCGCAGAATGAGCGCCAGCACTGCCGGCCAAGCGACGTAGAATTGCTCCTCGACGCCAAGCGACCACATATGGAGGAGCGGCTGTAGCGACGCTTCCCGATCGAAATAATCAGTATGCCAAAAGAAGAACAAGTTCCCGGCGCCGAAAGCTGAATAGACGGCGCTCTTTCCCAGCGACGCGTAGTCTCCCGGCATCAGCAGGAAATAACCCGCGAGGAGCGTTACGACCAGGACAGTGAGAGCAGCCGGCGCGATGCGACGAATACGCCGATCGTAGAAATCAATCAGAGATAGGCCGCCGCGCTCGATCTGCTCTGTCAAGTTCTTTGTGATCAAATAGCCGGAGATGACGAAAAACACGTCGACGCCGATGAAGCCGCCGGGGAGCCAGGTGGTTCCGAGATGAAATAAAAGAACAGAAAGAACGGCAATAGACCTCAGTCCATCAATATCTGGGCGGTATTTCATGGGCTCTGACGGTCGTGTTAAAGGATATTACTCGTCTTGTACATTTGAGCAAGCTGGCGGTCTATGGAGGAAGGCTGCTCAAGTGTGAGGCAAACAAAGAGCCATCAACGGATGTTTCTAAGCTGTTCCTGTAACCAAACGCAGATAGCGCATCGTCCAGCCCTTCTTCGCGGAAAGACACGATCGTGCTTTAGCTTGAATCAGCGATGGGACGATTATCATGAACTCAGAAGGCCGGCCTTCCCGAGCGCGCCGGACAAAAAATCATTCTCCAGCGTCAGCTCCCCAATCTTCGCATGCAGCGTCTTCACGTCGACCGGCGCGGTAGGCGTTGCGGCTTTCGCCTCACCGTCGAAGACGCTCGCAGCACCGTCGAGAAGCTGATTGCGCCATTGCGTGATCTGGTTCGGGTGCACGTCGAACTGCTGTGCCAGCTCGACGATCGTCTTTTCGTCCCTGACGGCTGAAAGGGCCACCTTCGTCTTGAAGACCGGCGTGTGGTTCCGTCGCGGTCGCTTCGCCAGGGGTTCTCCTGTCGCGGCCATCATGCCGCCTTCAGGCAGAAACTCCACTTATCAGACCTGTCCAGGTTTCCCGAGCCGGCTCTGTGCTGAATGTTTGAACACGCACTGGTTCATGAGCCCTGACGACGCGCGGGTGAAGCTGGAGGATTGGCGTAGAGACTATAACGATGTTTAGCCGCATAGCACGATCGGCAACAAGGCGCCGATATCCAGCGCTGGCTGACCTAGTTTCGGGGAGCACGTCAGCTCGTTGAGGTACCGTCGCGTTGTTGGCCGTTGATGGGGAGGCGGTCCCGCTCCCTCGCAGCCGACAATATGCTGGTGACGCACCTCCATCGACTGAAGTTATTCAGCATGACGCGGAGGCCTCGATGAATTTTGAGAACATTCCCTTTTGTGCGTTCACACACCCCTAGTAATGTTGTCCTTGGCGAGCGACATTGGATGCATCGCGGAATCAAGCGTTGCCGCCCAAAGCTTATAAATATGGGCTGGAGAAAATCGGTCTCTCACCTTTGCGGCTTCTCTGCCGAGACGAATCCTCATCAATTCGTTTTTTGATAGTGACTGTATTGATCGCGCAAGAGCGTCCACATCGTTGACCGGAACGAGAAGACCGTTGCATCCATCATCAATAAGAACCCTTGGCCCGCTTGGACAATCCGCGCTTACGCACGCCAGACCGCTTTGCATCGCTTCCAGTAACGCGTTTGGAAATCCCTCAAACCGAGACGGAAAAGCAAAAATACCAGCTTCCGCCATCCATCGGGGAACATCCGAGACATAGCCGGGCATTTCGACAGAACTCGAAATGTCGAGATCCGCAGCTAGTTGTGTTAGCGCTTGCCGATCCGGCCCTTCCCCCAACAGGACAACACGCCAACCAGACTCTCTCGCGCCGCTTTTCGCGAACGCGCGCAATAAAATATCAAATCCCTTTTGATGTGTAAGCCTTCCAACAGAAAGGATTGTACGGCCAGAACTTTGAGCGACCACAGGGAAGTCATCACAGCGTACAGCGTTCGGAATAACAACTAACTTCCGCGTCCGAATCGAGTGCCTAAACCACTCCGCAATTTCTTCAGTCTGAACAACAGTGGCCGACGCGAACCTATAAAAACACTTGCGAAGAACATCCCAGCCCTTGGGGATGCGATGTAGGCCTGGATGAATTCTTTCAGAAATCACCACCGGAATGCCAGAACCAATCATGGACATTATTGTTCTGATGTTCGCTTGATCGATAAAGCTTAGAACAACGTCTGGATTTAACGACAGGATTTTCCGACGAATCGAGATGATCTGGTGACAGGTGAACTTGATCGACTGAAAGCTTGAGTAAGCGTCCCGTCTTATTTCCATCCGCTCGCGGACCACGCCAGGATGCAGCTTATAGGCATCTGGATCCTTGCCGCTAAGGGTCAGGAGCGTAACGGAACGATTATCGTCAGCTAGGTATTGGCAAAGATCCGAAACAACCCTTTCAGCGCCGCCACCACCAAGCGATGAAATTACGATTACGATACGCCTTCCTGTTCTGTTCATTGCATTTCCTGCCTTTTTCATCTTAAGACGCATTAAGGCCAGAAACAACTGGCAGACATTTCGAGGGGCGAACCGACGCGCGCCAAGTCAACGAAACGTGGGCGATGGACTTCGTTCATGATCAATTTGCGACGGAGCGCAACCTCGGGTTGGTTGCGCCAACGTGATCTTGCAGTGTTATCGGCGGCTTGTTTCCAGCCTTTCCACAACATCGGCGTCGCGGAATCTGATGGGTGACCGCCTTGCGCTGTGTCCGCACCAGACGATCTATAACTGCACGAACGTTCGGTCGGCAAGGTTCTGGCCAAGCTCGGCTACCGCCGGCTCTCGGTGCGGCCCCGCCATCCGCAAGCCGATGAAGCGGCTCAGGAAGCGTTCAAAAAAACTTTGCTGCGATCATCACCCCGCTCGCGCCCAAGGCAAGCCGATCGAAATCTGGTTCCAGGACGAGGCGCGGATCGGCCAGCAGGGCACGCTGACACGAGTGTGGGCCATGCGTGGCTCACGGCCTCGCGCGCCCCGCGATCGACGTTACGATTGGGCTTATCTCTTCGGTGCCGCCTGTCCGCAACGTGGCGTCGCCGCGGGTCTTGTCATGCCGACGGCAAATGCGGAGGCGATGTCGCTGCATCTGGCGGCAATCAGCCGTAAGGTTGCACCCGGCGCACATGCCGTTCTTGTCCTCGACGGCGCCGGCGATCACGGTGCCGGCACCCTCCGAACTCCGGACAACGTCACTGTGTTGCAGCTGCCGCCCTATGCGCCCGAGCTCAATCCGATTGAAAATGTCTGGGAGTACCTGCGCGCCAACAAGCTCGCCATCACCGTCTTCGACGACTACGACGATATCGTCGCCACAACCTGCGAAGCCTGGAACTTCTTCGCAAACGATCCAGATCGCATCGCCTCAATCACAAGCCGCACTTGGGCAACAGTCAATCCTTAGGGCCGTTGGTATTACAAGGGCGCGGCCCTCATGATGCGCTGCCGCCCACCAGGCAGTTGCTCGCCGACAAGAGCTATGACGCCGACTGGTTCCGCCGCGCTCTCGCCGCGCGCGGCATCACGGCGTGCATCCCGTCGAGGTCAAACCGCAAACGGCCGATCGAGCATGACCGCGCGCTCCATCGCCAACGCCATAGAATTGAGAACATGTTCGGGAGGCTCAGGGATTGGCGGCGAATCCACACCCGTTACGATCGATGTGTGCACACCTTCATGTCCGCCATCTGTATCGCTGCCACCGTCATCCTCTGATCAATGAGTCCTGAGCTTGGAGTTTCAGGTCAAAAAGAATCCCGGGAGATACATCGTCAGTTCTTCTTGCGCGCAGAAAAGGTAAGGGTTTGGCCATACCCAAGCTTATCAAGGATAATTTCTATCGGGAGACTCAATAGTCTATCAAGCCTGCTGGCTGATTTAACAACCAGTGACTCCCGACCACGCCAGCGACACCAGAATAGATCGGGATCTCGAAATTGTCTCCATTCTGCAAGCGCCTCTACCGTGCCATAGCCGAACAGGCGCTTCATTATAAACAGCAGCCCTCCGTTCAGGCTTGCGCCGAATATTTCTTGGCCTGTGGCCGTCTTGGTTAGCTGCAGCCCAGCGTCGTCACACAATCGAGATGCAGATTCCTTGGTAAATATTGTGAGGTGGCGTGGGTAATCGTCCGCCTGATAAAATCGCGACTGTATAGAGTTTAGGTTTGTCACAAGCACGACAAGCCTTCCGCCGGGTTTGAGGAGTTTTGCCGCCTTCCTGACGAATACGGCAGGCTCGTAGACGTGTTCCAGTACGGCCCAAAACGTAACGACGTCATATTGAGCTTCCCCAAGTTCCATTTCAAGAAAATCGCCGTAGCGTATTGGCATGTTTGCGGGATTTGGCACTTGATTGTCCAATTCAACCCCTTCGACCAGCCAACCTTTCATCTGCATGTGCCAAAGGAACTCTCCCTTTTGAGCACCAATATCCAGCAATCGGCCGGGAGCAAGATCATCCAGCCATTTAGCTTTCTGCGCTATCTGCTTGCGCCGTTTGTTTATGATAGCTTCCCAGTCGGTTTGTTCAGCTTTCCCCTCCCAAGCCCAATAGTATTCAGCAGGGTAGTAGGTACTCATTACTTCCCGGGCAGGCCTTGGGCTTAAATAGCCACAACCGCAGCATGTGCACCGATTGACCAAAAAATTCTCATCGGAACATTGAAATACGTAATCTCGCGTCCAGAACAGGGCTTTGGGCTGGTTTGCGGCGCATACTGGACACGCAACCTCTTCTCGCCGCGTTTCGGACGGAATGATATTTTGTTTTTGGCTGCTCATTTAAACTTTCAGCTTTCACGTAAATCGTCCCGCACCCTTCACTTATCCACAGCGAACAAAGTTCAACGGGGTCGGCGAGTGTAGGCATTGACGTTGCGAACCGATGCTTCTCTGCGTTCCACATACCCTGATAGCATTCTTGTTATGAAAGGGAAGGATCGCCCAACCGATTCGACCAGCTTACCTTTCCAGTTCAGGGCAGACGGCTCCGCGGTGTCCCACTTACGAAGATAATCGCTTTGGAGAACTGGTTCGGTAAACGGCTCAACCTCTGAACGCTTAACGGCGAGGACCAGCAACATCGCCGGGCGCCGCGACGCGAGATAGACGCGGTTGCCGTACTTAGCGGGGTCAACCACGTCGTAAACCTCGTGGTTGGGCGTTTTCTCTATAGAGAGATTGTGTCCGATAGCGATGCGGACGAACTGAATTTCGAAGCCGTTTTGCGGCGAAAAAACCCTATACATTAGCTCTGGGCTAAATTGATAGAATCCGTGTCCGGCCAGGCTGTTACAAGGGTTGATCGTATAGACGGCGCCGCCCCTCTTGACCAGTCGCATAAGGTTTCCGATCGCGACGGGAAAGTTAAAAACATGCTCAAGCGTTCCACCATCGATGGCCAAATCAAATTTCCCAATAAGGTCTGGCTGCAACGGCTCTCCGATGTTTTGAACGACGGTCGCGCCTTCATAATCGGAAAAGTCTATGCTCGTTACTCTGTTGAACTTGAGAGCCTGCTTAAGCATTTCGTCAGCGAAATCCGCATATCTATACTTATCAAGCCAATCCAGCGCATCCGGATCATTGGCAAATACGCGCCGGAGTTCTGAGATTTCTTTCGGATGAAGTGTGAGCGTCAAACGGCCAAGTGTTGCGGCTTCTCCGCCAGATTGACCGCTACGCCACTCCAGCAGACCTCTAATATCCTTATAAGCTAATCCCATGGCACCTTTCCGCGCGTGTGCTGCAACTTACAGCGACCTGCTCAGCCATCGCAAACAGCATTTCCCACGTCCCGCAGATGTGGGTGCCCCACGTTGCGCAGCGGATGCATCGGCGTAAATGCGAGTTGTCCCGTCGGTCGATGACGGTCAGCTTTTAATGATTAAACCTTGGCCGGTTGAAAGGTCGAGAATCTGTTCCGGTTTGTCGCGCATGAACTCCAGGGCGGCTTTTCGTGCTCCAGGGCAAGTTCGAAACCCGTGGTCATCGAGGATGACGACCGCGCCTTTGTTCAGGCGGGGATAGAAAAACTCCAACGTATCGTATGTTGGCTGTTCAAGGTCTACATCAACGTGCAGAAATGCAAAAAGCCTGTCAGATACGTTAGGAAAAGTGCTTGGTATCCATCCGGGATAAGTCTTGAAGCAAGAGAAGCCGTTCAGAGTGTCGTGCACCAATTGCTCGGACGCTGACAGGTTGCCTTTTTGCCAAAATACTCCGTCATTAGCGCCGGGTTCGCTCAGCCCTTGGAACGAGTCAAACAGGTGAACTTTCCGATTGTGTTCCTGCGCAAAGGTGCAGAACAGGAAGGCTGCTGCACCCTTGTAGGTTCCGCATTCGGCAAGGTCGCCGTCCACGTTTCGAACCAGCTTTAGGAACTCTTTGAGATTCCATCGTCGTTCGAAGCTTTTATAGTTGTTCTCAGCAAATTTCTCAAAGTATTCCAAGAATTGTTGGTCATCCAGAATAATTCTGGCGTCTTCATTGATCGCAAAACGGGGCAGGAGCTTTCTGCCAATTTCGTAGAAAAGTTCGTATGATTGAGAACCTTCGAATCCTCGTTGTTCAGCAAATGCCTTTACGCCGGATGCGATTTGATTGATCGCTTTGATGTCCGCGAATTCTTTTTGAGTTCTGATGGCTTCTCGGACTTTCTGCCCGATCCCCTTTTCAAGACGGGACTTTACTAAGTTCTTTAACATTGCCTACTCCAACGTTTCGTCCGTAAGTTACCATCACAGCCGCCCACCCAACAACCGCTTCCTGGCGATCTCTCGTCCGGATGCGGTTACACCCTTAAAGTCGGAAACCCAATGCCCCAACGCAGGCCCCAAGGCGACGCGAGAACCAGCGTCGATTCGATGTCGCAACCCGGGAGCCATGTGGGATGGTAAACGCGCCACGTCACTGCATCGCTGCCTGCATCGACACGGCATCTCCCAGTTGTGTCAATCGGCTCGCAAATTTTGCAGGCCAAATGACACCCAGTTGCCCGATGTGGAAGGTGGCAAGCCTGCGAAGAAGAACTTCAAAGCCTAACCGATGGCTTCTTCACATCGACATCGTCGATGTGAAGACAGCCGAAGGCAAGCTGCGCCTGTTCGTTAACGCGATCTTGGCCTTCACCACACGTTGATCGTCGCGCAATTTCGCGAGCCAGCGGTCACTCCAGGTTCGGGTGTGTTTGCATTCCCATAGCATCGTGCCGCAGACTTGGCCGGCGATGCCGCGCACGCGGTGTAGGATGTCGCCACCGGGCACACCGATAGTTATCGGTTCGATCAGGTCGTCGGGAAAACGCTGACACAGCAAGGCTTTCATTTCGACCTCGCGCGCTCGGCCTTGCAGTTGCTGCGAGCCTTGTTCTCCCAGGTTCTTTTTATAGGACACATAAATCGCCAATCGTAGTCATCCGAAAAAGCGGTGGGCACTCGAGCGCATACGGCTATACGTGGGAGTGTATTCCACGCGGGATGTACGAGCTCAAGAAGACCAACGGCGGGACATGGATCTTGCGCCGGCCAAGGGATGGACAAGGACAGGGTGCCGGCTCTGCCAGGCTTTCTCTTGCACCCCCGCATGGGCACAATGCAGTCATTTAGGATCTCAAAATACCAACTCCGCTTCCTGGTACCACTATAGCGGAGCTCTGGGAAAATTTGCCAGCTGTCGATTATTATGGGCTCTTCAACGTGTCCTATCAGGGGCGACCTTTGTGCGTTGTAAGGTGTACTATTTAACCATGATAGCCATTCTACAAAACGTGCCATATTCCCATCGTTCTCGAAGGACCGACTGTTAACGCGAGAAATGCTCATGACAAAACAACGTGCCCGAATTGCAGAATCCGACGATTGGGTTGGTGATTTGCACTTATTCGCGGGGCAGGCACCGAACAATGTCGTCGTCTGCCATCCGACGGTCGGGAGCGCTTGATCGCTACGAACGATATGCGCTTGCTCTGCGGCAGCGTGCGCGGCAAATTTTTGAAAATTGCCAGAATGAAGCCAGTGGCGAACGGCCGGTCCGGATGATAGAGCGGAGCGTCGTGTTCGTCCCGATCCTCTTGGTCCCGGCTGCCGTTCCTCGCTTATGCCTCATCATCAATATGTACTGACGCTCTCCTGTCCGGACCGGCCGGGAATCGTATCGGCGGTATCGACGTTCCTGGCCCAGAGCGGCCAGAACATCATCGATGCCCAGCAGTTTGACGACGCCGAGACCGGTCGGTTCTTCATGCGGGTGGTGTTTAATGCCGCCGACCTCGCGGTGACGCTTCCGGTATTACAAACCGGTTTTGCCGCGATCGCCGAACGTTTCGGCATGACCTGGCAGATGCGCGATCGCGCCACGCGGCGCAAGGTGATGCTGCTGGTGTCGAAGTCCGATCATTGCCTGGTTGACATTCTGTATCGTTGGCGCACGGACGAGCTTGCGATGATCCCGACCGCCATCGTGTCCAATCATCCGCGCGAGACCTATGCGCATCTCGATTTCGGCGAGGTTCCCTTTCACCACCTGCCGGTGACGACGGAGACCAGACGCGAACAGGAAGCGGCCATCCTCGAACTGGTGTCGCGGACCGGCACCGATCTGCTGGTGCTGGCGCGCTACATGCAGATCCTGTCAAACGAGATGAGCTCAAGACTTTCGGGACGATGCATCAACATCCATCATTCCTTCCTGCCGGGATTCAAAGGCGCCAGGCCCTACCATCAAGCTCATGAGCATGGCGTCAAGCTGATCGGCGCGACAGCGCATTACGTCACCAGCGATCTCGACGAGGGACCGATCATCGATCAGGACGTCGAGCGTATCAGCCATCGCGATACACCTGAGGCGCTGATCCGCAAAGGACGCGACATTGAGCGGCGGGTACTGGCGCGCGCGATCCGGCATCACCTGGACGATCGAGTGATCCTCAACGGCCGCAAGACCGTAGTGTTCATGGATTGAATGCAGCCGGCTCGCCGGCTGTTAGAGCATGATCCCGAAAAGTGGAAACCGATTTTCGGATAGGATGCTCCAATCAAAAGGACGAAGCAGGAGTCCGGTTCAATGCCAGTTGAAACAAACTCTATAGCGTTTTCGAGCGAAGTGGATACCGGTTCGCGTGAAGAAAACGCGTCAATCAAGAGCCTAGAGTCTTTCACTGTTTCCATGAAACGGTGAAAGACTCTAGTGGATCGCGCCCATGGCGTTGTTGTTCGACGGCTGAGCGGCAGGGTCGTTTGTCTTCGGCGTCAGACGCTCGCGTTCACGCTCCTTCATCATCTCGTCGTATTTCGCAGTGCCGGGTCGTGGCGGCGCGTCCGCGGGCAGTCCGCCGGCCCATTGCGGAATCGCGTCGCCCATTCCGGCGGCCAGATGCGAATTGATGCTGCCGCATCCCCCCAGGCTGCATACGATCGGCAGGACGCAAAGCAGGATCGGAATTCGGCGCGCTGGATGGGGCATGGCTAGATGAATAAAATCCCGGTGTGGAAATTGCGAGGCAGCGTCGCCTTCCTTGGATGTTCGTTCCAAACGGATCATCGAGTTCCTTACCTTCCAAAAGATTAGCGGCCGGACGGCTATTTGTAATTTAGGTCATATAATACCTATGGAAGGTAATCCGCCTGGTACGCAACCGGGGCGCGCCGCTGATCTGGAGGCCTCGCTGCCGCCGGAACTGTCATCGTGCCGCACCCGGAATAACCCTGATGGTGGTTGTGATGGTCGGCCATTCGCTATATTCAAGCGGATACAACTAATGGGAGCAGGCATGCGCAGGATCATGGTGCGAGGTTTGGCATTGGGGGCGTTGACATTGGTCGCGGTTGCAAACCGGCCTGCCGAGGCGCAGGAAGCCGCGGCGCCGGCCTGCGCTGCACCGGTTGCGCCCCCCGGAGAACTCGCGCCCTGGACCGCGCCATCCCAGTTGCGGGCGGCCGGGAACGAGGCGGATACGTCACGCGCGCGCCTGCCGGTGGATCAGGCTGCCCGTCTCACGCTGCTGCCGACGCCCGAGGTGCGCTATCCGCTGCGCCCGGAGAAACCGGGCGGCTCGGTCAGCTATGGCGGCATTGTCGAGATCGACGTGCACGAGGCCGGCACCTACCGGCTGGCGCTCGATTCGGCCGCCTGGATCGACCTTGTGCGCGGCGAGCAGACCGTAAAATCGACCTCCCACGGGCACGGGCCGCCCTGCACCGGGATCCGCAAGATGGTTGATTTCCTTCTCACCCCCGGCTCTTACACCCTGCAGATCGCGGCCAATGGCCAGCCGGAGATGACGGTGCTGGTCGTGCGCCTGCGGTGAGCCCGTGCCGGCTTGGCGCACATCGGTGTCGTTGCTGTCCGCCGGGCTGCTGCTGATCTTGCTGCCGGCCATGTTTCTATGGAGAGCGGCGGATCCGGTATGGCGCTGGACGCTGCCTGCCGGGGTTTCGCCGCCGCCGGTCCCGGCCGACAATCCCATCACCACTGCCAAGGTCGAGCTGGGACGCCGCCTGTTCTATGACGCCGATCTCTCGGCCAACGGCACCATGTCCTGCGCCACCTGCCACGAGCAGAAGCACGCCTTTGCCGATGGCAACCGCACCCATCCCGGTGTGACTGACGAGCCGGCGCGGCGCAATGTTCCCGGGCTCGCCAATGTCGCCTGGTTCACGCCGCTGATGTTCACGGACCCGGCGAACACGACGCTCGAGGCGCAGGCGGCGTCACCGGTATTCGGCATCCGTCCCGTCGAGATGGGCATGGCGGGACGCGAGGCCGAGATCGGCGCGCGGCTCGGACGCGATGGCTGCTATCAAGCGATGTTCGCGCGCGCCTTTCCCGAGACCAGTGGCCGCATCGACTTCGCCAATGTGGCGCGCGCGCTGGCGAGCTTCGAGCGCACGCTCGTCTCCCATGGCAGCGCCTGGGACCGGCAGCAACTCAGTCCGGATGCGAAGGCAGGCTCGACGCTGTTTGCCCACGATTGCGCGGCATGTCATTCGGGGCCGCACTTCACGGACCTGGCCATGCACCGGCTGGGGGCGGCCGATCCCGCGCTTGCCGATCAGGGCTTGTTCGAGAAAACCGGTATCGACGCCGACCGGGGCAAGTTCCGGACGCCTTCGCTGCGCAACGTCACGCTGACCGGTCCCTGGTGGCACGATGGATCGTCGCGGTCGCTTGAGGACGCTATCGCGAAACATGGCCTGACCTATGAGCCGGCCGAGGTGAATCATCTGATCGCGTTTCTTGAGTCGCTCTCCGATCCCGAATTTATCAAACGTAAATCGCTTGCCATGCCCAGCGAGGCTTGTGGCAAGCCTCTCTAGGCCTTTCCGCTTCTGATAGAATTAGAAGCGGCTTCGATGGCCGGGCGTTTTTTCGCGGATTCCCCAGATGTGGCCGAAGGGATCGAAAAACGTTGCGCCACGAATGCCGTGAATGCTGCCTTGCAGCTTGTCGCGAACCGTGGCCCCAGCGGCAACCGCTCTTTGCAGCACGTCTTCCGCGTCGTTCACTGTCACGCAAAGGATCACGTTGACCGCACCTTTTTCCTTTGGAAAAAATGGCCCGCCGCGCCATGGCTCTGCCTCGCGTCGTGGGTTTGATCCTGCAACCGAGATCACGCTGTTGCCAACTCGCATGTCAAACCCGATCCACTGGTTATCCGGGCTATAGATAGCGATTGAAGACGTGTCGAAAACTGCCTCATAAAATCTGACAGCTTCGGCTTGCCGGCTATGCTCGATGAAGACTGTCAGACTTAGCGACAAATCATTTTCGCAGGCGGCTTTCAGAACGTTCCAGTCTGAAAAGCCGGCTTGGCTCGCCACGATTTCAAGACAAGTACTATGCGGCAGATTTATGCGACGTTTGGCAAGTGCATGACGCATCGCTTTCGCCATGGACTTGTAACGCGTGATACTTTCCATGATTTGTCTCCCTGGCCGGGCGCATTCGATGTCAGTGCTCGCGTTGCTGACGGTCGCCCGAATAGGGTCAAGTCATGGAAACTTGTGCGTTCACCATTCCCGAAGGAGCGAGCGGCAGGCCGCACAGCCTGGCCAGAATAGTAGCAAGTTGTCTGATTCGTTCAATCGTACCTTCTATAAGGTTGGATTGGAGAGAATCATTCCTCGGCAACGCACTCCAGAACTGAATCATCGGAGAAACGATCTACGCTCGGTCCCGGCCGATGCTGCTGTAGGCAAAACCCAGGTCCGCCATCTCAGCGGGACGGTAGACGTTGCGCAGATCGATCATGACCGGCTGCTTCATGATGCGTTTCAGCCGCGGCAGGTCGAGCGCGCGGAACTGGACCCATTCGGTCACGATCACCAGCGCGTCGGCGCCCTCCGCGCAGGCATAGGCGTTTTCGCAATACTCGATATCGGGAAGCTCCCGCCGCGCCTCCTTCATGCTCGCGGGGTCGAAGGCACGGACCTTCGCGCCCATGTCGCAGAGGCCCGTTATCAGCGGGATCGACGGTGCCTCGCGCATGTCGTCGGTATCCGGCTTGAACGCCAGCCCCAGCACCGCGATGGTCTTGTTGCGCAGATTGCCGCCCAACGCGTGCGCCACTTTGCGCGCCATCGCGCGCTTGCGGTTGTCGTTGACGGTGACGACCGACTCCACGATGCGAAGCTGGGCGTCGTAATCTTCCGCGATCTTCACCAGCGCGCGGGTGTCCTTGGGAAAACAGGAGCCGCCATAGCCGGGGCCGGCGTGCAGGAACTTGGTGCCGATGCGATTGTCGAGGCCGATGCCGCGCGCGACCTCCTGAATGTCGGCGCCGACTTTTTCGGACAGGTCCGCGATTTCGTTGATGAAGGTGATCTTGGTCGCGAGAAAGGCGTTGGCCGCGTATTTGATCAGTTCGGCGGTGCGGCGCGCGGTGAACATCAACGGCGCCTGATTGAGCGACAGCGGCCGGTAGATGTCGCCGAGCGCCTTGCGGCCGCGTTCGTCGGAGGTCCCGATCACGATGCGGTCGGGAAACTTGAAATCGCGGATCGCGGCTCCCTCGCGCAGGAATTCGGGATTTGACGCCACCACCACGTCGGCCGACGGATTGGTCTCGAAGATCAGCCGCTCCACCTCGTCGCCGGTGCCGACCGGCACGGTCGATTTGGTGACCACCACGGTGAAGCCGCGGACCGCCGCCGCGATTTCGCGCGCCGCGGCATAGACGTAGCTGAGGTCGGCATGACCGTCGCCGCGGCGTGAGGGGGTGCCGACGGCGATGAACACCGCATCCGCCTCTGCTACCGGGCCGGCGAGATCGGTGGTGAAATCGAGCCGCGACGCCGCCACGTTGGTCGCGACCAACGCCTCGAGGCCCGGTTCGAAGATCGGGATCTCGCCGCGGCCGAGCGCCGCGATCTTGTCCGCATCCTTGTCGACGCAGGTGACCTGATGTCCGAAATCGGCAAAGCAGGCTCCGGACACGAGGCCGACGTAGCCCGTGCCAATCATGGCGATGCGCATCGAACAAACCTATCGGCCAGCGGCCGCGGGAGGCGGCTGTCGGGCTCGCGTCTTAGCAGACCGGGCGCGGGGGTGACGAGGGATCTGCGGCTGTCATCGTCCGCGGCTGTGATCAAGGAAACAAAATCCGATAAGCGGTTTCAATTGTGGGCAGATGGTGATAGGAAGGCAGACTTTCTTTCCGTTGCCCATCTATATGGCCCATATCAAACCGCTGTGACAAACGATCAATTGCTGAGCCAGATATCCGACTATTGCCGCCGGGCCGGGATGGCGGAATCGACCTTTGGCCGGCGCGCCGTCAATGACGGCAAGCTCGTGCAGCGGCTGCGCGAGGGCAAGCGCATCACCATCGACACGCTGAACCGGATCGAGGCTTGTATCGCCTCGGGCTCGCCGGATGGCGCGGCCTCCATCCGCCGGCCGGAGCCGATCGAGCGGCGCGATCCCCGCGCCAATTTCCGTTTTTTCGAGAACCGGCAGAAATATCTGCTGTTCGTCCATACCTGCAGCGAGAAGCGCGTCATCGCCGACCGCGTCGCTTTGGAGTTCGGCAGCATTCACCCGCGCCCGCCGGCGCTGCGGGTGTTCGACGCGGGCGTCGGCGACGGCACCGTGCTGGCGCGGGTGATGCGCTCCATGCACGTCCGCTTTCCCCACATGCCGTTCTATGTCGCGGGCAAGGAACTCAGCCTCGAGGACATCAAGCTGACGCTCGACAAGGCGCCGGACCGGCTTTTCGAGCATCCGGCGACCGTCATGGTGCTGACCAACATGCACTACGCGGAAGCGCCATGGCTTGCGCCCCGTTCACCCCAGGCCGCGGCCGGCACGGTATGGCGCGAGGTGCCGCTGCGGGGGACATCCTCGGGCGAGTTCGAGACGCAGATCCGGGACCTGTGGCCATATCTCGAGGAGAACTGGCGAGCGAACGTCAGTCCGGTCACGGGGATGCCGATCTACGAGCGGCCGGTCGTCCTGGTGATCTACCGGGAAGACCACCAGTTCCTGCTCGATTCGGTCATCCCGCGGGCAGGGCGGGTCGAAGCCAACTTCGATCTGGTGATCGCTTCGCAGCCTTACCGGGCCAGGTCTTCCCTCAATTTCAGGGCCCGACGGATCATCGCCCCGCTGGCGCGGGCGTTGCGGCCCGGCGGGCGTTTGATAGGAATTCATTCTCACGGTGGTGATCCCGGGCTGGAGATCGTCCAGGCGGTCTGGCCCGGAGAAAACCCTTTCGCCGTGAGCCGTCATGAGCTATTGCGCGCTGTGAAATATGAGCTGGGCTCGGTTGGGCGTGACCTTAATTTCAACGCTTATGCCGACCACCGTTCGATTTTTCGCTATGATATGGAAGCGCTGCCCAATGAGGTCACGGGATCGATCGGTACCTCGACGGCCTTCGCAGCGTGGAATGCGGCGGTCTACGTCGCCCAGGTCGAAGACGACCGGTTGACGGAGATGACCCAAAGCGGCCGCTATATGGACGCCACCAGGGAGGTTTTGCGCAAGCACAATGGTCTCTGGTTCTACGACGAATCCTACGTCATCTCGCGGCGGCGCGACTGACATCTAGTACCGCCGATTTGAAATTCCTGCACCACTTGCAGCGGGTTCATCTTCGGGAATTTCAAATCGAAAGCGGTACTAGAATCATAAAGTTACCAGTACCCTTTGCTTTCCGAAGTTCGTCAAGGGGGGTGTTGCGATGTCTCACGAACTTCGGAAAGCGGGTACTAGTGTTCCGGTCCGAACATTCGCATCACTTCGCAGCGAGTTCTTATGCGGATGTTCGAACCATAGGAGCACTAGCAAAATAAATATTCTGGTGTGGTTTTAGCTCTGACATTCGCTTGTAGGACTCGCGGCAATACTGAAGCGAATGTCAGAGCCACCACACCAGGTCAACAGCACGAAAGGACCGCTATCTCAGGCGGATGAAGGGGCGATTGATGCGCGGATCTTATTTGTTCACGAGTGAATCGGTTTCGGAGGGGCATCCCGACAAGGTGTGCGACCGGATCTCGGACGAGATCGTCGATCTGTTTTTCAGCGAGGGTCCGAAAGCCGGCATCGATCCGTGGGCGATCCGCGCCGCCTGCGAGACGCTCGCCACCACCAACAAGGTGGTGATCGCCGGAGAAACTCGCGGGCCCGAATCCGTCACCAAGGAGAAGATCGAAAGCGTTGTCCGCGCCGCGATCAAGGACATCGGCTACGAGCAGGATGGTTTTCACTGGAAGACCGCGGACATCGAGATCCTGCTGCATCCGCAGTCGGCCGACATCGCGCAGGGGGTCGACGCCTTGCAGCCCGGCGCCAACAAGGAAGAGGGCGCCGGCGACCAGGGCATCATGTTCGGCTACGCCTGCAATGAGACGCCTGACCTGATGCCGGCGCCGATCTTCTACGCGCACAAGATCCTGCGGCTGATTTCCGAGGCGCGCCACTCGGGCAAGGAAAAGGTGCTCGGGCCGGACTCCAAGAGCCAGGTCACGGTGCAATACGAGAACGGCAAGCCGGTCGGCGTGCGCGAAATCGTGGTGTCGCACCAGCACCTCGTCGAGGACATGAGTTCCGATCAGGTGCGCGAGCGCGTCGAGCCCTATGTGCGCGAGGCGCTGCCGAAGGGCTGGATCACCGACAAGACCATCTGGCACATCAACCCGACCGGCAAGTTCTTCATTGGCGGTCCTGACGGTGATGCCGGCCTGACCGGCCGCAAGATCATCGTCGATACCTATGGCGGCGCTGCGCCGCATGGCGGCGGCGCGTTCTCCGGCAAGGATCCCACCAAGGTCGACCGCTCGGCGGCCTATGCCGCGCGCTACCTCGCCAAGAACATCGTCGCCGCCGGTCTTGCCGACCGCTGCACCTTGCAGCTCGCTTACGCCATCGGCGTGGCGCGCCCGCTGTCGATCTACGTCGATACGCACGGCACCGGAAAGGTGCCGGAAGACACGCTGGAGCGGATCGCCTCCGAGGCGATGGACCTCACGCCGCGCGGTATCCGCAAGCATCTCGATCTGAATCGGCCGATCTACGCCCGTACCTCGTCCTACGGCCATTTCGGCCGCACGCCGGACAACGAAGGTGGCTTTTCCTGGGAGAAGACCGACCTTGCCGAGGTGATCAAGCGCGCGGTGTGATATTTCCCTCTCCCCTCGCGGGAGAGGGTTGCCCGAGCAAAGCGAGGGCGGGTGAGGGGTTGATCCGAGAGAGATGAAGAACCCTCTCACCGAGTTGAGTTTGTAGTGCCGCTGACGATGCCCTCTCCCGCAAGGGGAGAGGGCGCAGCAATGGGCGCTACTTTTGCTAATCCCGTGCGATATCAGAGAGTGCCATGACCCAATCCGCTACCGCCACCGCCAAGACGTCCGCCGGCTTCACCGATTACATCGTCAGGGACATCGGCCTTGCCGATTTCGGCCGCAAGGAAATCTCGCTCGCCGAGACCGAGATGCCCGGCCTGATGGCGACGCGCGAGGAATATGGCCCCAAGCAACCCTTGAAGGGCGCGCGCATCGCAGGCTCCCTGCACATGACGATCCAGACCGCGGTGCTGATCGAAACGCTGACGGCGCTGGGCGCGGACGTCCGCTGGGTCTCCTGCAACATCTATTCGACGCAGGATCACGCCGCTGCCGCGATCGCGGCCGCCGGCATTCCGGTGTTCGCCGTCAAGGGCGAGACCCTGACCGAATACTGGGACTACACTGCAAAACTGTTCGACTGGCACGGCGCGAAGTCTGGTGAAAGCCTGCATCCCAACATGATCCTCGACGATGGCGGCGACGCGACGCTGCTGATCCACCTCGGCGTGCGCGCCGAGAAGGGCGACGTGGCATTTTTGGACAAGCCCGGCGCCGAGGAAGAAGAGGTGCTGTTCGCGCTGATCAAGCGCCTCTTGAAGGAGAAGCCGAAGGGCTGGTTCGGCGAGGTCGCCAAATCCATCAAGGGCGTTTCGGAGGAAACCACCACCGGCGTGCACCGCCTCTACGAGATGCAGAAGGCCGGTACGCTGCTGTGGCCGGCGATCAACGTCAACGACAGCGTCACCAAGTCGAAGTTCGACAACCTCTACGGCTGCCGCGAGTCGCTGGTCGACGGTATTCGCCGCGGCACCGACGTGATGATGAGCGGCAAGGTCGCCATGGTCGCGGGCTTCGGCGACGTGGGTAAGGGTTCGGCGGCATCATTGCGACAGGCCGGCTGCCGCGTCATGGTATCCGAGATCGACCCGATCTGCGCGCTGCAGGCGGCGATGGAAGGCTACGAGGTCGTGACCATGGAGGACGCAGCACCACGCGCCGACATCTTCGTCACCGCCACCGGCAACAAGGATATCATCACGCTCGACCACATGCGCGCGATGAAGGATCGCGCCATCGTCTGCAACATTGGTCACTTCGACAACGAGATCCAGGTCGGCGCGCTGAAGAACCTGAAGTGGAACAACATCAAGCCGCAGGTGGACGAGATCACCTTCGCGGACGGCAAGCGGATGATCCTGCTCTCGGAAGGTCGTCTGGTGAACCTCGGCAACGCGATGGGGCATCCGTCGTTCGTCATGTCGGCGTCGTTCACCAACCAGACCCTGGCGCAGATCGAACTGTTCGCCAACAACAAGGACGGCAAATACAAGCGCGAAGTCTACGTGCTGCCGAAGTCGCTCGACGAGAAGGTGGCGCGGCTGCATCTGAACAAGATCGGCGTCAAGCTCACCGAATTGCGCAAGGACCAGGCCGACTACATCGGCGTCAAGGTCGAAGGCCCGTTCAAGAGCGATCATTACCGCTATTGAGCGGCCAATTATCTGTCATTCCGGATCGGCTTGCATGGCAGGCTGATCCGGAATCCAGCTTCGCGCGATAACTGGATTCCGGAATAGTCGCGTGTCGATACCCATAGATGCGCAAGCGCGCATCGGGAATGGCGAGAAAGAAAACACGGAAGCCCCGGAGCGATCCGGAGCAGTGCGCGCCTTGTCAATCACTGGCGCTCGGCGGTCACGCAATCAGCCTCACGTCGTTCAGCCTCACGTCGTCCGGCCGTTGCTCTTTTGTGCCGCGAGAAAATCCGACAGCTTGGCGGTTTGCTTGGGCGCTGCCTTCTTGCCCCGGGCCGGTGCTTTTACCGGCTTGGGCTGCGCGGCCTCTTCGGCTTCCTTTGCGAGCCGCAGCGCGCGCAGGCGTTCCATGTTCTTGCGGACGGCGATGTCGCGGGCTTCGATATCGGCGCGCGCCTTCGCGCCCTCGATGGCGGCCGTGCGCATGCGTTCGCTGCGTGCCTGTTGTGCCGGGCTTGGCGGAGACTTGGTCATGGAACCGATATAGTCATGATCCGCCAAAATGCCAGAGCAGGCCGGGATTTGCCTTTTCAGCCGAGAAATGCTATAGTTAAGGGTATTCGATTGCCGGCATTGGTTTTGTTAGAGCGCCGCGGGTCTTTCAAAGACCGAAGGCTCCTTTCCAAAGACATCGCTGAGATTGGATGGCTTGCGCAATCCTGCGCGAGAACGCGCATGTGCGCGCTTTGGAACAAGGACGACTCCGATGACGACAGGGACAGTGAAGTGGTTTAATGGCCAGAAGGGTTTCGGCTTTATCCAGCCGAACGACGGCGGCAATGACGTGTTCGTGCACATCAGTGCGGTGGAGCGCGCGGGCCTCAGCGGCCTCAATGAGGGCCAGAAGGTCAACTTCGAGGCCAAGACCGACAAGATGCGCGGCAAGGTCAGCGCGGAAAACCTTTCCCTCGCATAAAGCGGGATGAGGGCTCGACCGTGCATCCATCCTGTCTTGAAGATTGATGGATCGCCGGGCCAAGCCCGGCAATGACGGACAATCGAGATGCTTCCGTCAAGGTGTGAAGCACCCTATAGCGTTTTCGAGCGAAGTGGATGCCGGTTCACGTGAAGAAAACGCGTCAAATCAAGAGCCTATAGCGTTTTCGAGCGAAGTGGATACCGGTTCGCGTGAAGAAAACGCGTCAAATCAAGAGCCTGAAGTCTTTCACTGTTTCCATGAAACGGTGAAAGACTCCAGGTCTCATGCTTCGTTTCACGGATGTACTGAAACGGACGCTCAGGAGCCTCGTCAGCGATGACGGGGCTTTTTGTTACGCCGCCATTCCCCACGAGACGGGACATGGTTGGCCGCCCGGAACTCGTTTCCGGGTCCTTGCCGGATTGTGTCTTGCGCGAATGGTGCCACGCGAGTTTTCGTGACATGAACGAGGCAGCCCTCGCGCGCGCTATGCCAGCGGTTCGGTCGCCGCGTCGAGCCAGACCTTTGTGGCCTCATCGAGGTGCGGGCGCACCTCGCGGCGGACGCGGGCGTGATAGTCGTTGAGCCAGCGCACCTCATCGGTGCTGAGGCTGCGGTCGATCAGGCGGCGGTCGATCGGCGCCAGCGTCAGGGTCTCGAAGCCGTTCATGGCTTTCTCCGCGCCGGGAATCTCCATCGCCGCGACCAGCACCAGATTTTCGATCCGGATGCCGAAGGCGTCACGTTTATAGTAGCCCGGCTCGTTGGACAGGATCATTCCGCGCTTGAGCTGTGTGGTGCCGAGTTTCGAAATCCGCGCCGGACCTTCATGCACTGACAGATAGCTGCCGACGCCGTGGCCGGTGCCGTGCTCGAAGTCGACGCCGGCCTGCCAGAGAAACTGCCGCGCCAGCGTGTCGAGCTGCGCGCCGGTGGTGCCGTCGGGAAACACCGCGCGCGCGATGGCGATGTGGCCGCGCAGCACGCGGGTGAAACGGTCGCGCATCTCGTCGGTCGGTTGGCCGATCGCGATGGTGCGGGTGACGTCGGTGGTGCCGTCCTCGTATTGCGCGCCGGAGTCGATCAGCAGCAGGTCGCCGGGCGCGATGCGGCGGTTGCTCTTGCGGGTGACGCGATAATGCACGATGGCGCCGTTCGGTCCGGTGCCCGAGATGGTGGGGAAAGAAACGTCCTTCAGCGCACCGGTGTCGCGGCGAAAGGTCTCCAGCGCCTCGACCACGTCGATCTCGGTCAGCGTGCCCTTCGGCGCCTCGCGGTCGATCCAGGCGAGAAACCGCGCCAGCGCCACGGCGTCGCGCTGATGCGCGCTGCGCGCGCCCGCGATTTCGGTCGGGTTCTTCACCGCCTTCAGCAGCGCGACCGGATCGTTGCCGCGTACCGGTTTGCCGCCGGCGGCCGTGATCAGGCGGTTCAACGCGTCGGCGGCGGTGGCATTGTCGAGCCCGATGGCCGCGCCGGATCTGGCCGTTGCGGCCAGCGCCTCGGTCAACGCATCCGGCTCGCGGACGTCGGCTTCGCGCTCCAGATGATCGCGGCTGACGTTGGAGAGTTTACGGGAATCGATGAACACGACAGGGCGGCCGTCCTTGGGCACCAGCGCATAGGACAAGGGCAGGGGGGTGTGCGAGACGTCGGCGCCGCGGATGTTGAAGGTCCAGGCCACCGCATGTGAATCCGACAGCACCAGCGCATCGACGCCGAGCTTGGTCATCTCGGCGCGGATGCGCGTCAGCTTGTCGGCCTCGGTTTCGCCCGCGAACGCCGCCTTGTGGATCGTGACCGGGCCAAGCGGCGGCGCGGGCCGATCGGTCCAGATGCTGTCGACAGGGTTGGTCTCGACGGGTATCAGGTCGGCGCCGGCCTTCGCGCAAGCCTTTGCCAGGCGCTCCGCCGCCGCGGACGTATGCAGCCAGGGATCGTATCCGAGCCGGTCGCCGGCGCTGAGATGCTCCGCCAGCCAGTTTTCGGGAGGCGGATCGACCAGTGAGACGATGGCCCAGGCGTGGGTATCCACCTGTTGCGCCGCCTGCAACGTGTAGCGGCCATCGACGAACACCGCGGCTTCCTTCGCGAGCACGACGGCGAGGCCGGCCGATCCGGTGAAGCCGGTGAGCCATGCCAGCCGCTCCTCGGAGGGCGCGACATATTCGTTCTGCTGCTGGTCGGCGCGCGGGATGACGAAGCCGGTCAATTGCCGCCGGTGCAGCTCCTCGCGAAACGCGGCGAGGCGGGCGGTGAGCGCGACGCCGCCCTCTAGGTCCTCGAAGGTCTGAAAGTGGGCTTCGAACATTACGCGAGTATTCTAGAATTCCGGGATGGCGGCCGCAACGGCGGAGCAGGGCAAGCGTTACCTTCTATTCTGCATCAGCAGGCTGCACCATCCGTCGATCCGCATCTGCCGGATCAGAACGAGCCCCTGCGCGCGATAGGCCGCGATCACGCCGCGGGTCTGATGCGGCAGCAGCCCCGACAAAATCACCATGGCCTCGGACGCAAGGTGGGTTGCCATAACCGGCGCCATCTGCCGCAGCGGATTGGCCAGAATATTCGCCAGCACCAGATCGAACGGCGCGCGGGCGCGAAACAGCGGTGCTGAAAAGCCGGTCGCGCAGATCGACTCCACAAGATCGCCGACGCCGTTCAGCGCGGCGTTCTCTTTCGCCACGATCGCTGAACGCGGGTCGATGTCGCTGGCCAGCACCTTCCGACGCAGCGCCTTCGCCGCGGCGATGGCGAGGACGCCGGTGCCGGCGCCGAGATCGAGAACCCGCCGCGGCATCTTGCTGCGCAGCACCTGATCGAGCAGCAGCAGGCAGCCGCGGGTCGTGCCATGGTGACCGGTACCGAATGCCAGCGCGGCCTCGATCTCGATGCCGAGTTTGTTTGGCGGGACGCGCGCGCGGTCATGGCGGCCGTGGACGACGAAGCGGCCGGCCGGGACGGGCGCCAGTCCTTCGAGGCTGGCCTCGACCCAGTCCCTGGCGGCGATGGTATCGAAGACGACGGTTTGGGCGACCGCATCGCCGGCGACCAATGTGATCTGCGCGCGAATTCGCTCTTCATCGGGCGGGGCGGCGAAGTGCATCGAAACGCCCCAGCGCCCGTCGCTGTGTTCAAATGCGGCGATCGCAAGTTCGCCGTCGTCCAGTGTCTCGGTCAGGAGGTCGACCACCCGCCGCGCGACCTGCTCCTCGCCGATGGCGAAGGTGGCGCGACTGGTCGCCGGCGTGACGGTGTTGGTCATGGAAGTCCGACGGACAGGAGTTCAGGATCCGGTCGTGCTCCAGGCCCTGGCGATGAGATAGCCGACGCCATAGGCCGGTCCGGCCACCATGAGAATGGCGATGGCCATCAGAAGCCAGCCTTTCAGAACACCGGCCCAGCCACCCGTTTGCCAAAGCTCCCGGGGCCCCGGTTGCGCGTAGGCCCAGAACGACCATGACGTGGCCAGGAGCAGGTAAATGTCGAAGGTGTTCAATGATGTGCCGAGGTAACCTCCGATTATCGGGATAACGATCGTGAGAAAGACCCGGCCAAGAATTTGCAGCACATAGACCCCCGGTTATTTGCCTGCCTTTGCCCAATATTTGCTTTGGTGCAAATGCGAAACTTATAGCGTTTTCGAACGGCGTGGATACCGCTTGGCGTGAAGAAAACGCGTCAAATCAAAATCATAAAGTTCTGCTCCTGGTCGGTCCGATGCCGGAATACTCCGGACGATCACTGTGTCCTCCAGCAAATCCGAACGGCCGTTGCACGCTTTCCGGGATCGTTTTCCACAGTTTTTCCACAGGTGTATCCACAGACTTGTCCATGGCCTGATATCAAGTTTTGCGTGGGATTTCGACGGCCTTGTCAGCAGACGGGAGCGACGAGTTGCCGCGAATTGCACGGGTGCCCGCGAGGGTTAATCCCCGGTAACTCCTGTGTCCAAATCACAGCGAAATCGCGGCGAAGTTTTTTAGAGGTTGACCGATATCGATGCTTCCCAGGCAGAACGCGGGGGCGTCATGGAATCGCAAAACATCGGCGAGGTCGAACCGGCGGAAGGAATGTCCGGGATCGCGGCCGAGGACATCATATGGGCGTTTGTTGTCAGCGCCATCGTGCTCGGGCTGACGCCGGCGGTATTCATTTACGCACTGTTGGTTGCTTGAGCCGTCACCGGCGAGCGAACGGCGCCCGGTGATCGCGCAGGATCGTGCGCGCTGCGTTATGGCCGGGCGCGCCGGTGACGCCGCCGCCGGGATGCGCGCCGGAGCCGCAATGATAGAGACCCTTCAGCGGTCCCCGGTAGTCGGCGTGCCCCAGCATCGGACGGGCGGAGAACAACTGGTTCAGCGCCAGCGCGCCGTGGAAAATGTCGCCGCCCAGCAGTCCGAATTCGCGTTCGAGGTCGAGCGGTGACAGGATCTGCCGGCCGATCACGCTGGCGGCAAAGCCCGGCGCGTAGCGATCGACGGTTGCGATCATGAGGTCGGCGACCTGGTCGCGGCAATCGTCCCAGGACGCGCCGTCAGGCAATTGCGGCGCGACATGCTGGCAGAACAGGCTCGCGACATGGCGGCCGGACGGGGCGAGTGAATCATCGATCACGGATGGGATCAGAACCTCCACTACCGGTTCGCGGCTCCAGCCGAACCGGCGCGCATCCTCCCAGGCGCGGTCCATGTAGCCGAGGCCGGGCGCGATGATGATGCCGGCGCTGAGATGGTCGCCCTTGCCCGGCAACGCGGAGAACGAGGGCAGGGCGGAGAGCGCCACGTTCATCCGGAACGTTCCGGAGCCATTGCGCCAGTTCTTGATGCGGTTGAAGAAGGCGGGAGACAGGGAGCCGGCGGGCAATAGCCGGGTATAGAGCAGCTTCGGGTTGACGTTTGCCGCGACATATCTTGCACGGATCGTTCGTCCGTCGTCGAGGATCACGCCCGCCGCGCGGCCGCGCTCGACAACGACTTCGCTGACGCCGACTCCGGTTTCAATCTCGGCGCCATGCGCACGGGCGGCCGCTGCCATGGCCTGGGTGATCGCGCCCATGCCGCCGATTGCGTGACCCCAGACCCCCTTCTTGCCGTTCACCTCTCCGAAAGCATGGTGCAGCATCACATAGGCAGAGCCTGCCGCGTAGGGGCTCGCATAGTTGCCGACGATGGCGTCGAAGCCGAACAGCGCCTTGACCAGATCGGTTTCGAAGCGCTCGTCGAGCATGTCCCCGGCCGATCGCGCAAACAGGTCGAGCAGGTTGCGCTGCTGCTCCAGCGACAGGCCGCGCAGGATGCCCGCCGTGCCGACGGCATTGACGAACTCATGCGCGGTGTTGATGCTGAACCCTTCAACAAGGTTGGGCGGAGCGCGCAGCACGAACTGCCGGATCACGTCGGCGATTTCGTCCAGTTCGCGCATGAATTCGCCGATCGCGACCGCGTCCCGTTGGCTCAGGCGGGCGACCGAGGCCGCGGTGCGGCCTTCGCCGGTGAGGAGGTACCGACCGTCGGGCGCGGGCAAAAAGTTCTGGGCGCGGCGTTCGACGATCCGCAGGCCGTGGTCGTGCAGCCGCAAGTCGGCGATGACCTTCGGATTGAGCAGGCTGACAGTGTAAGCCGCGACCGAATTGCGGAATCCGGGATGAAATTCCTCGGTCACCGCAGCGCCGCCCACCACCTTGCGCCGTTCCACGATCCTGACCCGCAGTCCGGCCATCGCAAGATAGGCCGCGCAGGTGAGCCCGTTATGGCCTGCGCCGATGATGACGACGTCGGTGTCCGGCATGATCCGCTTCGACTGCTACGGGGACGTCGTCTCGTCGGTCAGTCGCCGAAGTCCGTGAAAAGGCCGCGAGGCCGATAGGGCTGCGGCGCGTAAACCTGCGGCGGATAGGGCTGCGCATAACCGTAATCGGCTTGATCGCTGTAGTAATATTGCTGCCGCCGGGGAACGTTCTGCGCATCGCGGAGACGGCGAGAACTGCGCGGCGCAGGATAGCGCTGATCGCTGGAACTGCCGTCGGCCGGGTAGATATAGCCGTCGTCGCCGCGAATGGCGGCCTGCGGCTGCTGAGTTGGCGCAATCTGTCCCGGCGTCAGTTCGATCGGATTTCCGGCATTGTCATAAGACTGATCGTCCGCCGGCGGATTATGGCGGGCGACATCGGTTTTGCGCTTGCCACGGGGATTGCGCGCCAGCGCGACACGGGACGATCCGGTCAGCGTGACGGTTGTATTGAGGACGCCTTCTTTCCGGACCAGCGCATAGAGGGTCGATGCATTGGCGCGCGAGATGCGCACACAGCCATGCGAGACGGGACTGCCGAGACTGCCTTCGGAAAACGTGCCGTGGATGGCATGACCGGCCTTGGTGAAGAAGATCGAGTGCGGCATCGGCGCGTCGTCGAACTCCTTGGAGAAATGGTCGGCTTCCATGCGGAAGGTCTGGAAGCGGCCGTTCGGGGTTTCGTGAGACGGATTTCCGCTCGACACCGGCCAATGATAGCGCTCGACGCCATCGACGGAGACGGTCATTTTCTGATTGTCCTTGTCGACAAGGATCGACACCTTCGCCTGCGCCACGCTGACCGCGCCAAGAAGCAGCAGACCGGCGACGGGAATACAAAACATACGCATGTACCTGGGCCTCGGATGCAGCCTGAAATCCCCGTCTCTTATATGCGCTCAAAACGGTTCTGCTTCCAGTAGCGGATTTCGTCATCGTTAAATGTCGAAACGGCATAACCAGGGCCGAGACAGCGCGCGAAAATCAAAAAGCCCTATGGACAAGGAGTTCGGCAGCAAGCGACCGCCACCCCCGCGGTTCGGAACTTTTGGAACACGATTGCGTTATATTCATCCCGATCCGTTTTGATCATGGCCCGTTCGCGGCCGAACCAGCAGAGGATGTAGGCACACATGAAGACCAGAATCGCAGCATTGCCGATGACAGCTTCTATCCGGATTCAGTTCGCGGCGGTGGCCGCGGCCGCCGCGCTGGCCCTCGTTTCCATTCCGCATCTGGCGCACGCACAAGGCGTGTTTGGCGGCATGGAGCGTGGCGCGAACCAGGGTGCGCGTGAAGGCAGTCGTGCGGCTGGTCCGGTCGGCGGTGCGATCGGCGGCGCAATCGGCGCCGGCGTCGGCGGTGCGGTCGGTGGCGTCAAGGGCGTGCTCGGCATCCCAGATCATCACCACCACCATCGATGCCGCGGTTACTGGAAGCATGGGCATTATCACTGCTACCGCCGATAAATACGTCCTGCAACGCAAGGCGGGCGGTCCGGGAGCAACCGGGCCGCGCCCTTTGTGATCCGCATCAAGCGTGGCTCAGCTTTTCAGCCGATAGCCGGATTTGAAAATCCACCACACAACCGTCATGCAGATCACGAGAAAACTCAGCGTCATGCCCATGCTGACGGACAGGCTGACGTCGGCGATCTCGTAGAAACTCCAGCGGAAGCCGCTGATGAGATAAACGACCGGATTGAACAGCGCGACCGTCTGCCAGCTTTGCGGCAGCATGCCGATTGAATAGAAGCTGCCGCCGAGGAATGTCAGCGGCGTGATGATCAGCATTGGAATCATTTGTAGCTTCTCGAAACCGTCGGCCCAGATGCCGATGATGAAACCGAAAAGGCTGAAGGTCACTGAGGTGAGCACCAGGAACAACAGCATCCATACCGGATGCTGGATGTGCAGCGGCACGAACAGGCCCGCGGTCGCCAGGATAATCAGGCCGAGGATGATCGACTTGGTCGCGGCCGCTCCGACATAGCCCAGCACGATTTCGAAATAGGATACCGGCGCTGACAGGATCTCGTAGATGGTGCCGATGAACTTCGGGAAATAGATGCCGAACGATGCATTGGTGATGCTTTGCGTCAGCACCGACAGCATCACCAGCCCCGGCACGATGAAGGTGCCGTAGCTGACGCCTTCGACTTCTGTGATGCGCGAGCCGATCGCCGCCCCGAACACCACGAAATAGAGCGAGGTCGACACCACCGGAGAGACGATGCTTTGCAGCAGTGTGCGCCAGGTTCGCGCCATCTCAAAACGGTAGATTGCTTTCACGGCCTCGAAGTTCATGTCAGGCCCTCACCAGGCTGACGAAGATTTCTTCCAGCGAACTCTGGGTGGTGTCGAGGTCGGAAAACCTGATGCCGGCGGCCCGGAGGTCGCTCAGCAGGCTGGTGATTCCGGTATGCTCGCTTCGGGTGTCGTAGGTATAGATCAACTCGGTGCCGTCTCCCGCAAGCTCGAGGTTGTAAGCCGCCAACGGCGTCGGCACGGCGTCGATCTTGCCCTGAAGATGCAGTTTCAGCCGCTTTTGGCCGAGCTTCTGCATCAATGCGGCCTTTTCCTCGACCAGGATGATTTCTCCCCTGTTGATGACGCCGACGCGATCGGCCATCTCTTCGGCCTCTTCGATGTAATGCGTTGTCAGAATAATCGTGACGCCCGAAGCCCGCAGCGTTCGCACCACGTCCCACATCGCTTTGCGCAGTTCGACATCGACGCCCGCGGTCGGCTCGTCGAGAAACAGGATCTGCGGCTCGTGCGACAGCGCCTTCGCAATCATCACGCGCCGCTTCATGCCGCCGGACAGCGTGACGATCTTGCTGTCCTTCTTGTCCCACAGCGACAGGTCCTTCAAAACCTTCTCGATGTGAGCCGGGTTCTTCGGCTTTCCGAACAGCCCGCGGCTGAAACTGACCGTGGCCCAGACCGTTTCGAACGCGTCGGTGTGCAGTTCCTGCGGCACGAGGCCGATCAGCGAGCGGGTCGTCCGATAGTCGCGCCGGATGTCGTGGCCATCGACCAGCACCTCTCCGCTTGATGCGTTCGCGATGCCGCAGATGATGTTGATGAGCGTCGTCTTGCCCGCGCCGTTGGGACCAAGCAGTGCGAAAATCTCGCCCGGTTTGATGCCGAGATTGATCGATTTCAGCGCTGTGAACCCGGAGGCGTAGGTCTTCGACAGGCCAGAAACGGAAATAATAGGCGACATGCGGGCTGACACGCTGTGAACGGGCGGAACAGGAACGAAGACTGGTTATCGCGGCGCGATGGCAGGACGATGGAGAACGCGGGTCAACAGATAGGAACGTGCGTGTTGTTTCGCAATCGCTACACCCGCTCCACGAAACTATCGACCACCTTTTTTTCGCCGGCTTTGTCGAAGGCGATGGTCAGCTTGTTGCCGTCGATCCGCGTCACCTTGCCGTAGCCGAATTTCTGGTGAAAGACCCGGTCGCCCGTTGAAAAGGCGGACGTTGTGCCGCTGGACTTGGCGACCAGTTCGCCTTCGATGGTGACCGGTGCGCGCTTCGCATTCGACCTGCCGGCATATGCCGCGCCGGCCTCGTTGAAGCCGCCGCGGCCGCGGTTGGCCTGTGCGCGCTGCCAGCCGGGCGTCGCATAGCTCGAGCCGAAGGACTCCATATTGTCGAAGCGCGAGGGGCCATAGCCGCCCGTTCCGCCCCAGCCCGAGCCGCCCTTCGATTCCGTGATCTCGACATTTTGCGCGGGCAGTTCGTCGAGAAAGCGTGAGGGGATCGTCGTCGACCATGAGCCATGAATGCGCCGGTTGGTGGCGAAGTAGAGTTTTGCGCGACGGCGTGCCCGAGTCAGGCCGACATGGGCGAGCCGGCGTTCTTCCTCGAGGCCGGCGCGTCCCTGCTCATCCAGCGCGCGCTGATGCGGAAACAGTCCTTCCTCCCAGCCGGGCAGAAAGACGTTGTCGAATTCGAGTCCCTTGGCGGAATGCAGTGTCATGAGGGAGACGGCATCCTCATCCGCGCCGCCTTCGCGATCCATCACCAGCGAGATGTGTTCGAGAAAGCCCTGCAGGTTCTCGAATTCCTCCATCGAGCGCACCAGTTCTTTCAGGTTCTCCAGCCGGCCCGCGGCGTCGGCCGAGCGGTCCTTCTGCCACATCTCGGTGTAACCGCTTTCGTCGAGCACGATCTCGGCAAGCTCGGTGTGCCGCATGGTGTCGCGCTGCGCGCGCCAGCGATCGAAGCAGTCGAGCAAGGCGCGCAGCGAGCCGCGCGCTTTCGGCTTCATCTCGTCGGTCTCGACGACGGCGCGGGCGGCCTCGCTGAGCGGGATGCGCCGCTTGCGGGCAATCTCGTGCAGCATCTGCACTGTGGCCTCGCCCAGGCCGCGTTTGGGCACGTTGACGATGCGCTCGAAGGCGAGATCGTCGGCCGGGGAGTTGATGACGCGCAGATAGGCGAGCGCGTCGCGGATTTCGGCGCGTTCGTAGAAGCGCGGGCCACCGATGACGCGATAGGACAGGCCGAGCGTGATGAAGCGGTCTTCGAATTCGCGCATCTGGAACGAGGCGCGCACCAGAATCGCAATCTCGTTCAGCTTCTCGCCGGCGCGCTGAAGCTGTTCGATCTCCTCGCCGATGGCGCGGGCTTCCTCCTCGGAGTCCCAGGACCCCGTGACGGTGACCTTCTCGCCATCGACGTCCTCGGTGCGCAGCGTCTTGCCAAGACGGCCTTCGTTATGTGCGATCAGATGCGAGGCGGCGGCGAGAATATGACCGGTGGAGCGATAGTTGCGCTCCAGACGGATCACCTTGGCGCCGGGAAAATCGTGCTCGAAGCGCAGGATGTTGTCGACCTCGGCGCCGCGCCAGCCGTAGATCGACTGGTCGTCGTCGCCGACGCAGCAGATGTTTTTCTGTCGCAGAGTTTCGATCGGTGCTGACGAACCCTCTCCCCTTGCGGGAGAGGGTGGCGAGCGCAGCGAGCCGGGTGAGGGGTGATTGGCTGCGGACAGCGACCCCTCACCCGCTTCGCCGCTTTGCGGCTCAGCACCCTCTCCCGCAAGGGGAGAGGGAAGTGGAGTGCGTGTCGGCGCTTGCGACAGCAATCGCAGCCACAGATATTGCGCGACGTTCGTGTCCTGATACTCGTCGACGAGGATGAATTTGAAGCGGTTCTGGTATTGCCGCACCACATCCGGATGTTCGCGGAACAGGCGGATGTTCTCCAGAAGCAGATCGCCGAAATCCGCGGCATTGAGGATTTTCAGCCGCGCCTGATAGGCGGCGTAGAGCTTGCCGCCGCGACCGTTGCCGAACACGGCCGCTTCGCCCGAGGGCACCTGGGCCGGCGTCAGGCCGCGATTCTTCCAGCCGTCGATCAATCCCGCGAGCATCCGCGCCGGCCAGCGCTTGTCGTCCACGTTGTCGGCTTGCAGAAGCTGTTTGAGCAGGCGGATCTGGTCGTCCACATCGAGGATGGTGAAATTGGACTTGAGCTGCACAAGTTCCGCGTGTGCGCGCAGAATCCTGCCGCCGATGGAATGAAAGGTGCCGAGCCACGGCATGCCTTCCACGGCTTGGCCGAGCATCTGGCCAAGCCGCTGCTTCATCTCGCGCGCGGCCTTGTTGGTGAAGGTGACCGAGAGGATTTCGCCGGGGCGAGCGCGGCCCTGGCTGAGGATATGCGCGATGCGGGTCGTCAGCACGCGGGTCTTCCCGGTGCCCGCACCGGCCAGCACCAGAACAGGCCCGTCCAGTGTTTCCACCGCGTCGCGTTGTTCCGGATTGAGCCCGGCAAGATACGACGGTGCTGCCGCCGCCCGCGCGCGCGCGGCAATGCCACCGGCGGCAGGTCGGTGCTCGGGAACGTCACGAATCAGTCTGTTCGGCTCGGTCATGCGAATCGTCTTCTCCCCACGATGGCACCGCGGGGCGGCGAAAGGGAGCCTTCTTAGCAGGATTGCGTGGATATATAGGGACGATGACGTGTTTGCATCGGTTTTCCGCCGAGTGCATCCCGCGATTCTGTGCCGGCCATCGCCGTTTTGTTCCGTAAAAACCTCCATCCCGCCACGGGGAACTATTGTTTCGGGGGCGGATTGTTTTCTCAGGCGCGGGCGCCGAAAGCACGGAGATCAAGTCATGTTGAGCTGGGTCGTGACATTTCTGATTATCGCGCTGATTGCCGGTATTCTCGGCTTCGGCGGTATTGCGGGTGCATCAATAGAAATCGCCAAGATCATTTTTTTCATAGCTTTGATCCTGTTTGTGGTTTCTGCGGTGGTCGGACTCTTGCGGGGCCGTCGCACCGGCGTGTAGCGATAGCTAACGGGACCGCGAGGGCATCGCGATTTGCCGGCCGATGCCCTCGGGACGTGCGACCGGTTCGTGAGCATCAGCGACGGTCTTAATGCGCGCACGAATATCAGGCGGAAACGGCGCGACCTTGCGAGCGGCCATATCGACGTGAAGGGTCATGTTTTCGGACGTCGCCGACAGCCATCCTTCGCTCGCATGCCGCAGTTCCTCGAAGATGTGCAGACGCTTGTCGTCGGCAGCAATCAGCAGAACGGACACCCGCACCGGGTCGTCCAGATGAATTTCTCGCAGATAGCGCACGTGACACTCGGCGGTGAAGGTCGAGCCATTGCGCGTTTCCATGTAATCGGGCCCCAGTCCAAGCTCCGCCCAGAACTCGTCGAGCGCCCGGTCGAACAGGACATTGTAGTAGGCCATGTTGAGATGGCCATTGTAGTCGATCCATTGCGGCTCGATCCGCATGATGGATGACTGAAACAGTTGCGACGGGCGGTCTATGGCAGTGGCTGGCGTGCCCTTCATTCTCGTTTCCTGCTTTTGTCGGATCACTTCTTCTTCCGTTGGCGCGATGTGAAGTCCCGGGTCGCTGCGGGAACCGACCCGATCGTCGCTGCTACTTCGCCACAGTTAGCCATATTATACGATGTTGATCGGCTCGTTTTGGCTCGGTCTTGCAGGCTTGGGATCGATACGGCAGTCTTGGGCCTCTGGCACGCGTCCGCAGTCGCGACGGAAGCGGAATTTGATTTTGCCGGAACGTTTCAGGGGGAGACACCGTGCAGACTACGCTGCTCGGCCTGGCGATTGCATTCATCGTCGCGCTCGTCGCCGCGCTGATCGGGCCGTATTTGATCGACTGGAACCGCTTTCGGCCTCAATTCGAGGCGCAGGCGGCGCGCGTGATCGGCGCGCCTGTTCGAATCGAGGGTGGGCTTGACGTCCGGCTGCTCCCGTCGCCGTCGTTGCAGCTTCGTTCGGTGGTGGTCGGAGGGCCGAATGATCCGGGCAAGGTGCGCGCCGGCAATCTCGGTGTCGAATTCAGCCTGGGTTCGCTGATGCGGGGAGAATGGCGCGCGACCGAACTGACGATCAACGACGTAGGGCTTGACCTCGGCCTCGATACTGGCGGGCGGATCGATTGGCCTCTGTCGTCACAATCGTTCAATCCCGGTTCGGTTTCCATCGACCGGTTGAACCTCACGGGCCGCGTGGCGCTTCATGATGCGGCCAGCCGCACCACGCTTGAACTGAGCGACATCGCTTTCAGCGGCGACGTGCGATCCGGAGCGGCCGTTCGCGGCGACGGCAATTTCGTGCTGTCAGGAGAGCGCTATCCATTTCGGATATCGTCCGGACCGGCGAGCGATGGCGACGCCAGCCGTGTTCATGTCACGATCGACCCCGGAATGCGCGCCGCATCGATCGATCTGGACGGCATTCTGTCATTCGATGAGCGCGTGCCGCATTTCGAGGGTACCGTAGCTCTGGCGGGCGCTGCCGAATCCGCCGCCAAGAATTTTTCCGGCGATCCGTCTCAAAGACCATGGCGCGTATCGGCCAGGACCAAGGCCGCCCCGAGCGGCGCGCGGCTGGAGCAGGTCGAAGCGAGCTACGGTGCCGGCGAGGCTGCGCTGGAGCTCGTAGGCGTTGGCGACGCTCGTTTCGGTGCATCGCCCCGGATTCACGCCGAATTGTTTGCACGTCAGCTCGACGCGGATCGTCTGTCGGCCAAGGACGCGCCCGCAACGATGTTGGCGACGCTGCAGGGTATTCTGGCCAAAATTCCGCCAGCTCCGCTGGCTGCTGACATCGGGATCAGTGCCGACCAGATCATGCTGGGCAGTCGTCCGATACAAAATTTCCGCATTGACTTGCGCGGCGATGCTGCGTCATGGGCCGTCGGCCGAGTGGAATTCCGCGCGCCCGGCGCAACGCAGGTGGTGCTTGACGATCAGGGGGCGCGGGCGGGGCAATCGACCCAATTCAACGGTATGCTCGACATTCAATCGTCCGATCCAGATACCTTTGTCGGCTGGCTGCAAGGCCGAGACAAAATCGCCCGCGAAAGCCAAAAGCCGTTGCGTCTGCGCGGTAATTTGAATGTCGATTCAGGCCATGTCGCCTTGGACCAGTTCAAGGCTGATATCGAGGGTGGCAGCGTTGAAGGGGGACTGGCGTTTATCAATCCGACGGCCGGGAAGGGGGCGCGCCTCGATGCCGAACTCAAGGCGGATCGTCTCGATCTCGATGCAGCGGCCAGCCTGATCCGCGCCATTGCTGGCCCGCAAAGCGGCTGGCCGGATGAAGGACACCTCGCATTGAACGTCGGAAACGCGATATCGGCGGGGCAGGAGTTGCGTCCGTTCATCGCCAGATTGAACTATGGGTCAACGGCAATCTCGCTCGAGCAGTTGAAAATCGGCTCGCCCGGAGGCCTTGCGATAGAGGGGTCCGGCACGTTCGACCGCGTGAATGCAACCGGCCGGTTGACGTTGAATGCGACGTCGGCGTCGATGGCACAGGTGACGGGCCTGATTGCTCCGGTGGCGCCGACTGTCGCGGCTCGACTCGATGCGATGCCGGCAGCCGCAGGAGCCGCGCAGTTTCACCTCACGTTGAATGCCGATAAAAGCCCTGCCGATGAGAACAAGGTCGAAGCCAGCGCCAAGCTCGATGTCGATCTGCCGCAACTGAAAGGCACGCTGTCGCTGGCTGCGGCGTCCTCGCTTGCGGATTTGCGCGCAGCCGATCTCGATGCATTGGCACGAAGCGAGGTTACGCTCCGGACGAAGCTGACGGCGGAACGAGGCGGAGCCTTGCCGGCCTTGCTCGGTCTTGATCGCGTGATCGCAGTTGGCGATGGCGCCGTGCTGAAGGCGACAGCGACGGGCGCATGGCATGCCCCGATACGGCTGAATGCGAAGGTGTCGGGAACGGATCTGGATGCCGAGATAAAAGGAACGATGGAGCCATGGTCATCGGATCGGAAGGCTGATCTCAATTTCGCAGTGCGCCGCCTCGATCTCGGACCGCTGCTGGATCTCAAGTCATCCGATCCTCGCGCCCGGAACGTCAGCCTGTCGTCACATGTCACGCTGGCCGGCAGCAAAGCGATCTTCCATGATCTCGACGGCACTGCGGCGGGTAGCCACATGCGCGGGCGCGTTGCGGTGAATTTCGGCAATGAAAACGTCGTCGAGGGCGAGATCGGAATGGACATGCTCGATCTGGCCTCGGCGTTTGGATTCGTTGTCGGCACCGCGCGCCACGATACCGCAGAGCCGCTGCGTGCCGGTCTGCCGGCAGGTTGGCGCGGTCAGCTCGTATTCGAGGCGCTGCGCGGCGTATTGCCGGGAGGCATTGAGTTGCGGCCTGTCAAAGGCATTGTCAAAGGGGATGGCCATTCCCTGACGTTCGATGCGATGAAAGGGAAGATCGGCGAGGGAGACGCCACAGCGCGTATCGAGCTAGGGCAAGCCGCCGAAGGTGTTGCCCTCAATGCGGACGTTCAACTCAGGAACGTCGACGGACCGGCGTTGCACTACGGCAAGCTGGCGATGCCTGCAGGCCGCGCCTCGGCGCAGATCACGCTTGCGAGTCAGGGTCGCAGTGCGACCGCGCTGTCGGGAGCCCTGTCCGGCAACGGTCTCATCACGCTCGACCGTGCCCGCATTCCAGGACTTGACCCGCACGCGTTCAACGCTGCGATCAATGCAGGAGAGGGAGGTCCGTCGGACGACGCCAAACTGCAACAGACCGTGGAGCAGTCTCTGTCCGAGAATCCGTTGGCTGTCGCGTCAGTGCAAATTCCGTTTACCGTGAAAGATGGCCGCGTGCGCGTCAGCGCAACCGCTCTGGAAGGTGAGGGCGCGCGCGCCATCGTCTCCGGCGGTTATGACATCGCTGCGGATCAGGTCGATATTCGCGCCGGCCTTGCCTCGACCACGGTCGGGGCTGCAAACGATCGTCCGGAAATTCAGATCTTCGCGGCTGGGTCGCCCGATACGATCAGTCCGAGCGTGGATGTTGCGGCGCTATCCTCCTGGCTTGCGTTGAAGGCGATCGATCGCGAAACCCGCAGGCTCGATTCGATGGAGCAAAGCATGGCGGCGCCACCCAAGCCGCCTTCTGAGCCTCCGCCGGCAGTGACGGCATCGCTTCCGGCTGCACCGCCTGACGTTTCCGCCGAACCATCGGCGACAGATGACGTGCCCATCGCTAATGCGCCCGTGCCGAAACGTGATCCGCGGTGGTCTCGCGCGAAAGCCCGGATGAGCATTTCGGAGCCGGCGGTGGCATCGCTTCCGGCTGCGGCACCTGAGGTTTCGGCCGAACCGTCGGTGGTGGATGACGTGCCCATCGCCAACGCGCCCGTACCGAAGCGTGATCCGCGATGGTCTCGCGCGAAAGCCCCGATGAGCGCTCCGGCGCCAGCAGTGACGGCGTCGCTTCCAGTTGAACCGGCTGATGTTTCTGCCGAACCATCGGCGACGAATGACGTGGCCATCGCCAACGCGCCCGTGCCGAAGCGCGATCCACGCCGGGTTCGCGCGAAAGCGCGGTTGGCTGTCCCGCCGCGTCCGGCCGCCGCGCCGCAGACATCGAGTGCCTCGGCGCTGCCATGGCTCGGGCGTCTGCCTTGGCCGTTCCAGACCCGGCCTGCGCCGATTTCGAGACCTGCCTCTCGCTAGAGCATGATCCCGAAAAAGCCTGCTCCGGACTTGATCCGGGATGGAAACAGGTTTTCGGAAAAGATCATGCTCAAACAAAAAGATAAGCGGTGAGTCTGATTCAATGCAGTTAAAACAGACTCTAGGTTCTTGACCGAGGATCTGCTTCGCTCGAAAACGCTAGAGCCGCTGGTGCAGAGGCCGCCGGCCTCAGCGCGACCGGCTCTTTAGACTTGAAAACTTTAGACTGAGAACTTGTCGGAGCGAGGTTCTGTCAGAACCGGGGGTGTCGCGGCTATTTCCGAGCCAAACGGTGTAAGTCGCGTCGACGGGGTCTGGCGTTCGCCGATGAACATGGCGCTCGCCGCCCGCGTACGAAAATGCTCCAGCACGTACAGGCGGATCGCCGAGGACAGATTCCCGGTCCTGCGAGTGGTGTCGATCGAGGCGATCTGCGTGGAAAGGGTCAGGCCTCGCCGCATCGCGATGTCTTTCAGGCCTATCCAGAATGCATCCTCAAGGCTCACGCTGGTCTTGTGACCGCCGACGACCACCGATCGTTTGACGACGGCATATTCGCGTAAAGATCCTGGCTTGCCGTTTTGATCGCCGTTTTGATCGTTTCGCATGGTTGGCTCCATCTGGTTTCCGGCAAGCATGGTCATCTGTCAGCCGTCGTCATCGGCGCACGATGATATTTCACCGGACGCGTGGTGGTTTGAATTGCGTTGGAGCATGATCCCGAAAGTGGAAACCGGTTTTCGGAAAAGATCATGCTCAAACAAAAAGATATGCGACGAGTCTGGTTCAACGCAGCTAAAACAGACTCTAGCGACACTGCAGACCATCGGTGGACCGCGCCCGCGGGCATGCAGGTGATCTTCCGCGGCCCACCTCCGATCGGCACCGTGTGGATCATCGAGGTGCAGATATAACTAGCTGAAAAGGCCGAGCGCCGGTATTCGGGAAACAACCTAAGTGTATTTCGTTACCCCTACGCCGACGCAAGCGGGCCGAAGTACACGACCTGTGGAGAGGATTTACGGACGGGGGTTGTCGACGGGATTCGATGCCGCCATCAGGCGCCGGGGCTGTTCTCGGATTCCGAGGCGGCCGCGCGGCTTCGAAAGTAGTCCAGGACGAAAAGGCGGATAGCCGAGGAGAGGTTACCCTGCTGACGGTTGCTGTCGATCTCACCGACCAGTTCGGACAGCGTCATCTCGCGGAGACCCGAGATTTCTTTCATCCCGTTCCAGAACGCTTCCTCGAGGCTCACGCTGGTCTTGTGGCCGGCCACCACGATCGATCGTTTCACCACCGGCGATTTCATGGTGCGTCCTCGGCGTCGAGGCGGTGCTGATCGAGCAGCTTTTTCTCGCGAATCATCCGCTGTTCGTTGAGATCGCGTTCCGCCTTGGGTCGGCCGAAGCGTGCGCGATTGGCGTCGGCAACCGCAGCCATGCGCTCCCGTTCGGCGCGTTTTCTCCGCCTGTTCAGATTGACCACGTCCCCCATGACCGATTCCGCCATCTCAAAAACGCCGGGAACGCGTACCTGCAAAGCTGAAAATATCGCGCTCTGCACAAGAGGCTATGCGTGCCCTACCATGATGCACCGCAACAGTGATAGAAAATATTCGCTAAATCAAGAGACGAATATGAAACATAACTATTTCGGAAAGGTCGTTTTTTAGAATGTCGGCCTTCCGGCCGGCGTGGTCGGGAAAGTGCATCCGGAGAAGGGCGTTAAAGGGGCGTCATCCGGGGTGCGTCATTTTGTCAGGCTGCACCAGCCGGTCGAACTCCGCGGCCGTGACGAAGCCCAGCCGTTGAGCCTCCTCCTTCAGGGTCGTGCCGCGGGCGTGGGCGGCTTTGGCGACCTTTGCGGCGTTATCGTAACCGATCCGTGGTGCGAGCGCCGTAACCAGCATCAGCGAGCGTTGCATCAGCTCGCTGATCCGCTTCTCGTCGGCGCGGATGCCCTCGATGCAGTGCTCGGTGAAGGAACGCACCACGTCGCTGAGCAATTGGATGGAGTTGACCATGCAATAGGCGAGAACCGGCTTGTAAACGTTGAGTTCGAAGTGACCCTGGCTGCCGGCGACGGTAATCGTGGCCTGGTTTCCAAACACCCGGCAGCAAACCATGGTGACCGCTTCGCACTGTGTCGGATTGACCTTTCCCGGCATGATCGACGATCCGGGCTCGTTTTCGGGAAGGATCAATTCTCCAAGGCCGGAACGTGGCCCGGACCCCAGCAGGCGAATATCGTTCGCGATCTTGAACAGGCCGGTTGCGACCGCGTTGATCGCTCCGTGAGCAAAAACATAGGCGTCGTTGGAAGCCAGCGCCTCGAATTTGTTGGGCGCACTGATGAATGGAAGTTTCGTCAGCGCCGCCGCGTGCTTTGCGAACAGCTTCGCAAACTTCGGCTTCGAGTTCAGCCCGGTGCCGACGGCGGTTCCGCCTTGAGCCAGCGGGTAGAGGTCCTCCAGCACGGCTCGAAGCCGCGAGAGGCCGCTCTCGACCTGCGCCGCGTAGCCGGAGAATTCCTGGCCGAGCGTCA